>ERZ836877.1125-NODE-1125-length-42080-cov-2.988935_pt1 | contig 42080 bp, 30 predicted proteins | sample MGYA00519469_ERZ836877 | MGnify/ENA primary metagenome ERZ836877 (study PRJEB31850, sample SAMEA3708809) | human gut metagenome | biome: human gut; feature: human-associated habitat; material: faeces | place: China | collected 2014 ...
GGTATCTGGAAGATACACCGGTATTTGATGCGCAGATCCCTTCGGATGAAGTGATCGATATTATTATTCCGATTTATAACGGCTTACAGTATTTTGACAAGCTGTTTGCGGGGATTGAAAAAACAAAGATGAAGTACCGTCTGATCCTGGTGGACGATCAGAGTCCGGATCCGGCAGTACGGGAATATCTGGATCGATACGTGGCGGAACATGAGGGAACGGTTCTGCTTCGAAATGAGAAAAATATGGGATTCCTCCCGTCCGTAAACCGTGCCCTTGCAATTGCAGAGCATCATGTAGCACTGGTCAATACCGATGTGGAAGTGCCGGAGGGATGGCTGGAGCGATTGATGTGGCCGATCTTTACCAAAGAAAAAGTGGCATCCTCCACACCGTTTACAACCTGCGGAACGATCTGCAGTTTTCCGAATTTCTGTGAGGATAATGTCATTTTTGAAGGTATGCCATTATGGCAGATCGACGATGCTTTCCGCCAGATCCGTCCGCAGTATGCGACCATGCCGACCGGTATCGGTTTCTGCATGGGTATGAATCTGGAAGCGATCAGGGAAGTAGGTCTTCTGGATGAGGAGAACTTTGACAAGGGATACGGAGAAGAAAATGACTGGTGCCAGCGTGCGATCCAGGCAGGTTATACCAATGTACAGGTGGAGAATCTGTTTGTCTATCACAAACATGGCGGAAGCTTTTCTTCCGAAGAAAAATTACGGCTGTTAAAGAGTCATCTGGAGAGACTGGCGAAGAAACATCCGAATTATAACAGCGATACGGCAGCTTTCTGCCGGAGAGATCCGGCAAGAACGATCCGGCTGTATGTGGAAACACAGCTGTTAAATCAGCTGCTGGATGTACCGGCGATCGTTGCCTTTGATCATAACCTCGGCGGCGGCGCCACGGAATATCTGATCGAGAAGCGCAAACTCGCGCTGAAAGAAGGAAAACGTTTCCTGACTGTCCGGTTTGACATCGATAATATGCGTTATTATCTGGAATATGAATACAAAAAATATAAAATCCAGTATTTTGCCAAAGATCTGGATATGATCCTGGATGAGATCCCGAGAGTGGATGAGATCTGGATCAATGAGCTGGTAACCTACCAGGAGATCTATCAGGTACTGGATCAGATCCTTGCACTGAAAGAAAAACATCAGGCACATCTGAAGATGCTGCTTCACGACTTTTTCTTCATGTGTCCGGCAGTAAATCTGATGAATGATCAGGGAAAATACTGTCAGGGCGCGGATGCACAGACCTGTAACCAGTGTATCCCGGCAAACCGAAGCAATGCATGCCTGGACTATGAGTCCGGAACCGCATGGAGAACACACTGGAGAGAGTTTTTATCCCGGTGTGACGAGATCCTGGCATTCTCCGATGATACGGCACAGTTATTTAAAAAGACTTATCCGTATCTGTGTCAGTTACATGTACTGCCGCACAAACCGCATTATGTGACGGCACTGGATAAAAAGGCGAAGACGACAAAGACACTGAACATTGGTCTGCTCGGTGTGCTGTGTTATAAAAAAGGTCTGGATGTTGTCAAGGAGATGGTCAAAGAGATCGAGGCACAGAATCTGAATATCCGGATGAAGCTGATCGGTGTATCGGATGAAGAGATCGACAGTCCGGTATTCTCCTGTACGGGAAGATACACCAGAGATGAACTTCCGAGATTGACGATGGAAGAAGATATCGATCTGTTCTTTATCCCGTCCATCTGGCCGGAGACCTTCTCGTATACAACTTCCGAGATCATGTCCATGCATATGCCGGTTGCCGTATTCCCGATCGGTGCGCCGGTGGAACGTGTAAAATATTACGAAAAAGGTCTGGTTCTGAAAGAGACGGATGCAAAATCGGCTCTGAAAGAATTGCAGGAGTTTGCAGAACATACACTGCACTGTCAGGAGATGCCGGTGCGCGAAAAGAAGATCCTGTTTGTGGGCGAGGAAATCTCGTTTGCTTCCCGTTACCGTGTGGAACACTTCCGGGAACAGCTGCACTATCAGGGCTATGGATCTGATTTTTATCAGGCAGATGAGGTCGCAGACCTTGACTGGAGCGAGTACCGTGCGGTCGTATGTTACCGCTGCAGCCGGGAAGATGTGGTACGCGCGGTAGTGGAACAGGCGAAAAAAGTTGGATTAAAAGTATATTATGACATTGACGATCTGATCTTTGATTACGAAAAAATCTCTTATCTGCATTTCCTGACCGGAAGTGAGTATAAAGATTTTAAAAAGACAACAGAGCAGATCCATTCCTGTATGGAATTGTGTGACGGCTACTTTACCTCCACCCATACACTGGCGGGAGAGATCCGGAGCGAATTTTCGGGAAAACCGGTGGTGATCAACCGAAATTGTGCAAGCATGGAGATGCAGATCCTGTCCCATGATGCAGTGGAGCAGGTGGAAAAAGACACCGAACATATTTCCATCGGTTACTTCAGTGGATCGAAGACCCACGATCAGGATTTTGAGGTGGCGGAAGAGGCACTTCTGGAAGTGATGAAAGAACATCCGGAAGTACGCCTGAAGCTGGTCGGTGTGCTTTCAGACAGAAAAATGGAAAAATTCGGAAATAAAGTGGAAAAACTTCCGTTTATGGACTGGAAACAGTTACCGGCTGTCATGGCAGGTATCGATATCAACCTGATGCCTCTGGAGGACAGTATCTTCCATTGCAGCAAATCCGAGAATAAATGGATGGAAGCCGCACTGGTGAAAGTGCCGTCTGTGATGAGCAGAAACCGGGAGATGGAAGGCGTGATCGAAAACGGTGTGGATGGCTGGCTTTGTAGCGACAAAGAAGAGTGGAAAAAAGCACTCACCACATTGATCGAAGTGAAAACAGCCAGAGTGCAGATGGGCGAAAAGGCTCATGAAAAAGCGATGCGTCAGTATGTAACTCAGAATACAGGAAAAGATGCAAGAGAGGAATTACTATGCAGCGAGAAGTATTCGTAGTAGAAAAGGAAAGATTTGACCTTGCAGATGATAGAATCTATCATCTGCAGGGTACCTGGCCAAAGGAACATACCGCAGCAGCGGAGCTGGACGGGAAAGCGCTGGAGGTAAATCTGAAGCAGCAGGAGCGCATCAGTGCCCTGGAGCGTTTTCAGGATCTGGATCTGGTGGATGCAGTCCGCATCCAGATGGAAATTCAGTTTCCGGAAAAGCTGGAACAGTATAAGAAGCTGGTGGTTTATGCGGTACAGGGTGGAAAAAAAGATGTCTGGTTTTCGATTCCGGTAAAACAACTGATCCGAAGACAGGGCATGCCGCAGTATTTTATTGAGAGTTCTGAAGTTGACCGGAAACTCGGTATCTGCCGGGTGCGTGGATGGGCAGCTTATACGGAACCGTTGAAAGTATACCTGGAGAATTCCCGTGGAAACAGAATTCCATGTGAGATCCAGCATCTGAAACGTGTCGATGTGCAGAATCAGTATCCGGAGGCAGAGGTAGAAGAAAAATGCGGGTTCTTTTTTGAACTGCATTACCAGCAGCTGAAAGAATTTTATATTGTTTTTGAGGCGGGTTCGGTACAGGTGAGAAGACAGATCCATCTGCAGCCGGTACAGCTTGCCGCGGAAAAGATGAATGAATACTGCAAAAAGGGCAGCCGCTATCTGAAACTGCACGGACCGGTGGCACTTGCGGAAAAAGTGGTCGGAAAAGTGAAAAATAAAAACAAAGCCGCTGTGATCTATCAGAAATGGCTTCCGAAACATCTGCCGAGCAAAGCAGAACTCGAACGCCAGCGGCAGGAACATTTTTCCTGGGAACCGACCTTCAGTGTGGTTGTACCGCTCTATAAAACACCGGAAAAATATCTCCGTGCACTGGTGGAATCCCTGCAGGCGCAGACCTACGGCAAATGGGAACTCTGCCTGTCTGACGGAAGCGGTGCAGATTCTCCGATCCGGGAACTGTTAAAACAGTTACAGAAGGAAGAGGGCAGAATCAGAGTCATCGATCATCAGGAACAGTTACAGATCTCAGAAAATACGAATGCTGCGATCGAGGCGGCAACGGGTGAGTTTGTGGTATTTGCCGATCACGACGACGAACTGACGGCACATGCGCTGTATGAGTGTGTGAAAGCACTGAATGAGAAACCGGAGACAGAGGTGCTGTATTCGGATGAAGATAAGATGACGATGGACGGACACAAGTTCTTCCAGCCGCATTTCAAACCGGATTATAACGTAGATCTGCTGTGTACGGTCAATTATATCTGCCATCTGTTTGTGGCAAAGAAAACACTGATCGACGAGGTTGGAATGTTACGCAGAGAATTCGACGGAGCGCAGGATTATGACTTTATCTTCCGCTGTGTGGAACATGCGGGAGCGGAAAAGATCCATCATGTTCCGAAGATCCTGTATCACTGGCGCTGCCATGAAGATTCCACATCAGAGAATCCGGAGAGCAAGCTGTATGCGTTTGATGCGGGACAGCGGGCGGTGCAGGCGCACTACGACCGGATTGGTGTGAAAGTGGAAGTGAGCAAGGGAGAGTTCCTGGGACTCTACCGGACAAAATTCCTGCGGGATTATGATCCGCTGATTTCCATCATTATCCCGAACAAAGATCATATCGATGATCTGAAACGGTGTATCGATTCGATCGAGGAGAAGTCCACGTATAAAAACTACGAGTATATTATCGTAGAGAACAACAGTGAAGAGAAAGAAACCTTTGCGTATTACCAGCAGCTTGAGGCAGTCAATTCGAAAGTACATGTGGTGTATTATAAAGGGCACTTTAACTACTCTGCGATCAACAATTTCGGTGTGCAGTATGCAAAAGGAGAGTATTTCCTGCTGTTAAATAACGATACGGAAATTATCAATGAGGACTGTCTGGAGGAGCTGCTTGGCTACTGTACCAGAGAAGATGTGGGTGCTGTGGGTGCGCGGCTGTATTATGAGGATGATACGATCCAGCACGCCGGTGTGGTCATCGGTTTCGGTGGAATCGCCGGACACTGTTTCGTACAGCAGAAGCGTGGATTTACCGGATACTGTCACCGGATCATCTGTGCACAGGATTACAGTGCGGTAACGGCGGCGTGTATGATGGTAAAACGGAAAGCGTTTGAGGAAGTCGGTGGTTTGAGCGAAGAACTGCAGGTGGCATTTAACGATATTGATTTCTGTATGAAACTTCGACAGGCAGGATATCTGATCGTGTATAATCCATATGCGGAACTGTACCATTACGAATCCAAATCCAGAGGACTTGAAGATACACCGGAAAAAGTGGCAAGATTCAATCAGGAGATCGCCACTTTCGAGAAACGCTGGCCGGAGATTTTAAAGAACGGCGATCCGTTCTACAATCCGAACCTGACCCTGGACAGCCAGGATTTCTCACTGAAACGGTTATAAGGAGCAAAAGAAAAGCGGGTGCATGGTGGAAATGTACCTGCTTTTTTGAAAAAACAAAACAGGTGGAAAAATGAATATAAAAAATTTATGGGACAAATACAGAGACATTCTTCCCTATGGTGTCTTCGGTGTCCTGACAACGATTGTCAATATTGGAACCTACTGGTTCTTTGCCCATCCGGTGGGAGGTTCGGTGATGGTCAGTACGGTTCTGGCATGGATTGCATCGGTACTGTTTGCCTATCTGACTAACCGGAAATGGGTTTTTCACAGTGAGGCGCGGACAGGAAAAGAAGTGGGGAAAGAGATCGTTTCTTTCTTCTCCTGCCGGCTGGCTACCGGGGTACTGGACTGGGTGTGCATGTTTGTCTTTGTGGATCTGTGTGGATGGAATGATGTGCTGATCAAGTGTGTGGCAAATGTGCTTGTGATCGTGCTGAATTATGTAGCAAGTAAACTGGTTATTTTCAGGCATAAAGGGTGAATGAATGAAAAAAGCAGGAAATGTAGGAAAAAAAGAATATGCGGTATGGATCTTTGTGTTTGCGGTTTTTGTGTTTTGCCTTGCCTGGGCGCTGGCGGCACCGTTTGATGCATCACCGGATGAGAGTATGCGTTACCAGATCGTGGAGTTTATTGCAAAGCACGGAAGTCTGCCGGACGGCAGAGATCCGGAAATCCGCAATGCCAACTGGGGCATCTCCTATGCGTTTAACCCGATCCTTCCGTACATGGCGGGGGCAGTCCTGGTAAAAATCGTACAGCTGTTTACAGCAAGTTTCCGGGCAACTGTGATCGCTGCGCGTATGGTGAATGTTCTTTTGGGAGGCGGAATGGCATGGTTTACCTGGAAAATCGGGGAACTGATGTTTCGGCGGAAAGAAGCGGGAAGATTTTTTGCGGTTCTGGTATGTTTTCTTCCGGGCACGTGCTTTCTGTTCTCGTATATCAATACGGACGGGCTGGCACTGTTTACCACAGCTTGGATCCTGTACGGCTGGTGCAGGGCGTGTAAGGAAGGATGGAGTCTTTCGGTCTGTATCCAGATGGGAATTGCGATGGGACTGTGCATGCTGTCGTATTACAATGCCTATGGATATCTGCTGATGAGTGCGGTATTTTTTGTCGGCTGTATGATGAAATGCCAGGAACAGAAATGGGACTGGAAACAGATGATGAAGAAAGGCTGTCTGATGCTGGGAATTGTCTTTCTGGTGGCAGGATGGTGGTTTATTCGCAGCGGGATCCTGTATGACGGAGATTTTCTGGGAATGAAAACTTCCTCGATCTATGCGGAAAAATACGCGATCGATGAGTTAAAACCTTCGAACCGGGTGCTTCCGGTCAATATGGACATGAGTGTTCTGGATATGATGCTCTGGGTGCCGGGAAGCTGGCAGCACAACTGGCTGGTTACGGTACTGGTAAGTTTTGTCGGAACGTTTGGGCATCTGGATATCTTCATGCCGTATCTGTGGAGTAAACTGTATCTGCTTGTGTTTACTGTGGGAATCCTCGGAAACCTCTGGAAACTGCGCTGGGACTTTGATGTGGCAACCGAATTTATCAGAAAAGAGAAAAAAGCCGATGGGGACGGAGTGACGGTCACAGAGGTTTGGAGAAAAAATAAAAAATGGAATGTGCGAAACTGGATGCATATCTGTATGGCGGTCGCGATGGTGATACCTGCCGGTCTGCTGGTATATTATGCGTATGCCAGTGATTTTCAGGCACAGGGGCGGTATATGATGCCGATGGTATTTCCGTTTTTGTATTTTGTGACACTTGGCTATGAGAACTGGATGGAGAAGCTGACAGGAAAAGAAAAGATCAAAATGTGGATCAGCAGAGGCGGACAGGCGATAGCCGTGCTCTCCGCATTGTTGACGTACTTTCTGGTATATCGGGCTGCTTACTGATGTACGCTCGAAGTAACTACTGAAAAACGGAGGTTACAGAACATTATTTTTGGTTCTGTAACCTCCGTTTTTTGCTATTGGTTGAAGCAAAAATCAGTCCTGGGACTGACTGCACCGAAACAGTGAAAATTCATCATTCTGCCAGATACAGGTAAAGCTTTCCGGCAGTGTGTTCTCCGGAAGTGTTCGGGTATATAAGACAAGATAGTCGATACCGGACGATTGCATCTGCTGTTCAATCTGTGCTGCATCCCAGTGACAGTCCTCGTACAGTGGCGTATAGAGCTGTGTCTGCAGGCTGCTGTACTCCGCGGCTTTTTTGTTTACTTCAAACGTACCGCTGGAATAGCGGTTGATGAAGGTGGCGATATCGCCGCAGTATTCCCGGATTCCATAGGAAATTTCTTCCGGAAGAAATAATGTTTTGGAAGAATCTGTGCCGACATCCGCATGGATGGCATCGGCAATCTGTACGCTCCGGGAATCCAGCTTGTATGGATTTTCACGAAGCTCCCAGGTTCCGTTTTCAAAAACAGAACTGCCACAGGAGAAAATAAGTGTGGCGGCAACCGATACGGCAAGGACCCGTTCCCGGTTACTGAGACATTTTTCTGCCAGGAGGATCATCGCGATCACCATAGTCAGGGGAATGTGAAGTAACCAGAAGATTCTCCAGTATACCGCTGTTCCGGTGACCAGCTGCGCAACGGGAGTGATGGCAGCGGGATTGGCAAAGGTAAGAAACAGGATCAGTGTCGGATAGACAATGACCTGTCGGATCCGTTTCCTGGAAAAAAGCAGGACAATGAGCAGAGCGGCTATAAAGCCGATCAGAAAGATCCCCCGGCTGTTCAGAAAACGTGTAAACAGCTGATCAAAATAAGAGAGGGTATCCACGCCCTCGGTCACCTGCTCCTGTACCGAAACGGTATCCGCACTTCCGGTGTAGATCAGCACCAGTTTCGTCAGTACCCATGGGAGAACGCCCAGAACGGGCAGGCAAAGCATGGCGGAAGAACGAAACTTCCGTTCCGAAATACTTTTTCCCGCCCAGAGGCAGAAATACAGGATCGGGTAGAGATATACGGCAACTGTTGTTGTGCCAAAACCGGCTAAGAGGATCAGCCAGAGGAACACAACCTCACGAAATGATATCTTTTCGGAAAGTTCCAGGAATGCCAGAATCATAATCGGAAGGAAGATGGCTACGAAAAATGATTTTCCCTGCCAGATCCGCTGTAACAGGAACGATCCGCTTCCATAGATCGTAGATCCGCCATACAGGTTGATGATGCTGTAAAGAAGGCAGAACTCCAGGTGGAGCGAACGGCTGACTTTTCGGGCAATTGCGCGGATGACCGCATAGTGGCATACGATGGCAAAGACCGGCCAGACCGTATGAGCCAGAAAGGCGATATTTACACCGAAAACGTTGTGGATCAGTGCATAAAGGATCTCAAAACTCACCAGTGCGTACTGATTGGAAGCAGAAAAACCGGCAAGACCGGAAGATGGTTCCACGGTTCCGACGGAGCCGGTGAAAGCAAAGGTATTTGCCTGTGCCAGATAATAGCTGTCATCAATATCCGTATGCTGGAACAAAACAACGTAACTGATCTGCCAGACAATCATTACAAGGAAGAGCAGAAACAGTAGAAGATGATACCGGTCAGCTGTGAAGGTCCGTAACTGTCCGGTAATCCGTTTTTTGCTTTTTCTGAGATACTTCAGAGTGACCGGAACAGCAAAACAAAAGCAGATGCCGTAGAAAACGGTCAGTGCAAGGAGCAGATACCGGATATTCCATCCCAACAGCATAAACGGGGTGGCAAACAGATAAAAGGACGCAAAGAAAACAATGAGTCCCGTGACGAACAGGTGACGATCCGAGGGCTTTCCGGAAAGGTTTCGAAACGTAATTCCCAGTACAAGGCAGATGCACCATAGCAGCAGGGGAATGGCAACAATAGCGATCATAAGCCCTCCCCGGACCCGGAAAGATCCGTATCCGCCGGATATACCGGCATCTGGTTGCGATAAAGAACTTCATTTCCATCGTCATCCGGTATGATCATGGTGGTAAAAAATTCCTCTGTCACCTGATCCAGTTCTTTTCTGGACGGACAGGAGATATAGTACAGCGCCACATAAGGATTCGGTCCGTGGGCGATGACAGATTCTCCTTCATGATAAAAAATCCATGGCTTTTTCACTGCCGGATGAGATGCCAGTTTCTGCGGAACGGAAAGATCACGAATCGGTAACAGACGCCCCTGAAAATACAGGACTGCGCCGTGGCAGACCGGCTTTCGTGGATCGTGCTGAGCCAGCATCTGTTCCAGCGCAGGAACATCATACAGATAATTTAACAGCAGATCTTCGATGGAGAAGCCGTATACCATATCGGTGAGTTCATGTTCGTATCCGAAGAAACGGGCGGCAATCTCACAAACCTGGATACCGCTTTCTGGTTTCCAGAAAAACTGCATGGATAAAGCGCCTTCTTTCTGACCGGTTCGGTCGGCGTAGCGCTGTAAAAGATCGGCTGCCGGAGAAACCACCTGCTCGTAGAGGCAGGATGGATAGACATTTCTGGTGCTGATCGGGATCTCACCCGGTCCGATGTCGGTTTTTTCGCGGTCTGCGATGCTGATCACATGGACGTTTCCTTTATGTACCCAGGTCATCATATTGAATTCGTACCCGTCGTTGTACTCTTCCACAAGAATCTCCGGAAGATCGGTAAAGGAAGCGGTTTCTGTGATCGCCTGTTTCAGTTCTTCGAGATTGTGTACCACATAGATGCCGCGGGATCCGTATTTATCCAGTGGTTTTGTCACCAGCGGAAAATGCAGGTGAGAGATCAGCTCCGGAGCAAATCCAGTGGTTGGGATCTTCGCAAAACCGGGAGAGGGAAGACCGAGTTCTTCGAGCAGTCCCCGGGTGGCGGATTTGTCGCGATACCAGGGAAGCTGTTCCGGGTTCAGATAGCAGGGAAGACCTGCTTTCGCGGAAATCTTCACCATACATTCCAGCAGAAGATCGGAAAATGAGGTGAGGATGCCATCCACCTGTTTTTCTTTGCAGAGAGCGGCGATCCGGTCCGTATCGGTGACCGGGATCACATAAGATTCGTCGGCAAAGGCACGTGCCGGACCGTCCGGGTAGCCGTCGCAGACGATGGTATAGATACCCCGGGTTCTGGCTTTCTGCACCAGCTGTTCAAATTCCCCGAGGGTTCCAAGAATCAGTAAGCGTTTGTTCATAATAATCCTTTCTTCTAAGGTTCCAGTGCATGGATCACATCGGCGATCCGCTGCATCTCTTCTTTTCCGTAACGCTGGTCACAGGGGAGCGGGAGAATATCTGCCGCCCACTGATATTCGTAAGAGTCGGGCGCACAGTCCCGGATCACGTTGGACCAGTTGGTTGGAACAAAGATTTTTTCTTTCGCCAGGGCTTTTCGCAGCGCAATCCCGTTTTTATGATAATACGGATAGGCGAAAGGTCCGTCCGGTATCACGCGGGTAAACGGTGACTCGGAGGGAAGCAGTTCTTTCAGAAAAGCGTAATTTTCATTTCGTTTCTGACGGATCTGTTCGTAGTCGATCGCTTTTAACAGGTTCTGCGTCAGGCGGGACATTGTGCGGATCTCCATCTGGTGATAGGTCGCTGCGTTGTCTAACATTTTCTGATAATACGTTCCGGCATCTTTTTCGAAGCGGCCGAGAATATGTCCCATACGTTTTGCGGAGACGTCCTGCTCCTTTTCGGCAGTGAGCGTGGCATCTGTGGAAAGATAGGCGCCGTCACTCAGCCCGAAAAATTTCCGGCAGGAATACAGAGTATCCACACCGGGAAGCGGACGCTGGTAAAAAGCGTGGGTGTGATCCACGATGATATTTTTATAGTGTTTTTTATAATACAGAATCTTTTCATCCGTCAGCTGTCCGTAATAATTGACCAGATAGAGGTACTCCCCGGTATGCAGGGAAAGGTCAGGGGGGAGAACCGGTGCAAGATCTTTATCCAGCGGATAGAAGATCACATGGGTTCCCTGTCTTTCACAGGCATCGATCACGGAGTCACAGAGGAAAAACGGAAGATAGAGTGTCTCAATCTTACGGGATTCCAGCAGCCAGCAGAGGGCTGTACGGCCAAGATTCACTTTTACAAGATCAGGATAATATTCTTTCCCGTGGAAAACTTCCAGTTCCAGATATCCACCAATTTCCTGTTTCATACAATCCTCCTGTCAGACATCTTTTCTTCGGATGACATAATGCGGCATTTTCTTGGATTCGTTCAGAATATTCATCAGATAAATCCCCATGATTCCGATGGAAAGCAGAGTGATACCGAAGAATGCCAGCAGTACGAGCATCAGGGAAGTCCAGCCTTCCACGGAGACACCGTAGAGGAAATACCGGATCAGGAAGAAAATTCCGAGTCCCACACTGACCAGAAAACTGCAGATACCGAAATCACGAACCAGAAGCAGCGGGAGGGCTGAGTGGGAAGTGATATCGTAGAGCAGATCTTTGACCAGGCGGCGGAAAGAATAACCGCTTTTTCCGTAGGCTCTCGCATCATGATGCACCGGTACATTGATGATCCGGTTGGAACTTAACACCAGAAGGTTGCCGATCTGTGGAAGATAGGTGTTTGTCTGCAACATGGCTTCCACGAGGAACCGGCGGATCAGACGGAAACTGGTGATCTGCAGATTCGGGTCTTTTCCGAGCATCTTGGAGGTAGCCCAGACAGAGACTTTGGTTCCGAGCCGGCGGATCGGTCCGTGCTTTCTTCCCTCGTAACTTGCGATGATGACATCCACATCGTCCCGTTCTTTGATGGTGTTGATCAGTTTCGGGATCTCTTCCGGCGGATGCTGAAGATCGTCATCCATGGTGATGATGAAATCTCCCTCCGCATGGGAAAATCCACACAGGAGAGCCGGATGCTGTCCGAAGTTTCTCGCCATCTGGATGATCTTTACGCGGGAATCCTTCTGCCGCAGTTCTTCCATGATCTGGTAGGAACGGTCTTTGGAACCGTCATCCACAAGGATCAGTTCAAACGGTTCCTGCACGGTTTCGCGGAAGACTTTCTCGAGACGTGTATAAAGTTCCGTTAAGGTATGTTCCGAATTATACACCGGAACAACAACAGAATATAAACTCATAGTATCTTGTGTTTCCTTTCTTAAAGGGTTGTTTTCTGTGCTTCATCATATCATTTTCAATTCCTTATTTCAAGGTTTTCCGGGGAAACGGCTCACCTTGACAAGGGATTTTACAACAGATATAATGGTGCAAGATTAAAGCACGCAAAAGGCGGGGAGGAACAGTTTTGCAGTACAGAGAATACGATACGGAAATATTGAATCGAATCAAGGATGTGGAAAAACAGATTTTATGCAAATATATCGAAATCTGTGAAAAATATCATCTGCGCTATTTCGTGGCGTTCGGAACGCTGCTCGGAACGGTGCGGCATAAGGGATTTATTCCCTGGGACGATGATATTGATGTGGGAATGCCGAGAGAAGATTATGAAAAATTCCTTCAGATCGCACAGAAAGAATGCGGGGAAGAGTATTTTCTTCAGACTGTCGATACGGATCCGGAGTATCATCTGTATTTTGCAAAGCTGCGTATGAATCACACCCGTTTTGTGGAAAACAGTCTGCAAAAGGCGGGAAGCGTTACCGGATTTTATATTGATATCTTTCCTTATGATGAGATCTCGGATGATGAGGCAGAGATGGAAAAACAGCTGAACCGGGCGGTGCGCTGGGGGATGATCCTGAGTATCTATAAGGTTAAAGAGCCGCAGATCGGTCAGTACGGACCGGCAAAAGACTTTGTGATGCGCTCCATCTGGCATATTCTGCACGGAGGGATGCATCTTTGCGGGATCTCTGCAAAGACGGTCTGGAAAAAGTGCAACCAGGCATTTATGCAGAAACCGAAGAAGGGAAGTTCCCGTATGACAACCTTTGCCGCAGATGCAAAAAAATGGATCATTGAGAAAAAAGAGATCGAACAGCTGGTGGATGTGCCGTTTGAGGATATCACCGTGAAGATTCCAGGCGGATACGATGCCATTCTTACCAGATGTTACGGAGATTATATGAAACTTCCGGATGAAAAAGACAGGGTAAACCATATGCCTGTAGAGATCCAGTTTCCGGGAGAAGAGGTAATGACATTTGGAAAATGAAAAGAAAGCACCTATCAGAGTATCGGTGATCGTTCCGGTCTATAACGCGGAAAGTTATCTTCGCACATGCCTGGATTCGATCTTACAGCAGACACTTGAGAATATTGAAATCCTTGCGGTAGATGACGGAAGCAAAGATCACTCAGCGGAGATACTGAGGGAATATGAAAAAAACTATCCGGATACGATCCATGCGATCTATCAGGAAAACCAGGGGCAGTCAGCGGCGCGAAACCATGCACTGGCAATGGCGTCCGGAGAGTTCGTGGCGTTTGTGGACAGCGACGATTACATAGGAAAAGATTTTCTGAAGAAAATGTATGACACCGCCATAGAACAGAAGTCGGACATGGTTATGTGCAATTATACCAAGGTGACGGAGCAGGGCGAGATCATTCAGAAGTATGAGATCAATTATCAGGAAAACGGGATCCGGATCCCGTCGTACCTTTGCTGTAACCGTCTGGTTCGAAGACAACTGTTTGACACCTGGAAGATCCGCTTCCGGGAAGGCGTGATCTGCGAAGATATTCCGCTGATCTTAAAACTGGAAGCCGTTGCCGCAAACATTCAGACCATCGGGGACGGAGAATATTATTATCGTGCGAATCCCCAGTCGACAACCTCGACGATCAAAAACCGGAAACTGGAGATGCGGCAGCTGCCTTTCGGAGAGCTGCGGGATGCCATCACATTTTGTACAGATAAAGAGCATCCGATGGATCCGTTAAAACTGGAATTTTTTATCTGCCGGATCATGACAAGCCTGTTGTTTGACACGGGAAGAGGATGCCGCAAAGAGGTGAAAGACGGAATGTGCCGGGAAGTACAGGAGATTATGGAGAACTGTTTCCCGAAATGCTATAAAAATCCTTATATAAAAGTGGGATATTTTCACCAACTTCCGGCGGTACAAAAGATCGGACCGTGGATCTTTGTGTGTGCACTCCGGGTACATGGATTGAAACTTCTGGCGAAACTGATAGGCTGAACAAAAAGGAAAAAATATGGAAGAAAAAAAAGTATCAATACAAAAGAGCATTATCTGGAACTCGGCGGGAAGTATGGTATATCTGATCACGCAGTGGCTGATCAGTGTACTGGTAGTCCGGCTCTCCGGTGTGGAAACGGCGGGAGTCCTGACCCTTGCCATGTCGGTCAATAACGTATTTTACAGCATCGCCATGCAGGGGATCCGCAATTATCAGGTATCGGACATGAAAGAAAAATACACTTCCGGTATCTATGTGAGCAGCCGTCTGATCATTTGTATCCTCTCGTTCCTGGCGTGTGGGGGTTATGCACTGATCGCCGGATACAGCTACGGATCGAGTCTGTGTATCGTTGCCTACTGCCTGTTTAAGATGGCGGAGGCGTTCTACGATGTCTATGCCGGAATCTGTCAGAAAAAATGGCGGATGGACTGGATCGGAAAATCCTGGCTGGTGAAAGGACTTCTTTCTTTTGCGGGATTTGTGGTGGTACTGGCAGTGACGCAGAGTCTGCTGGCAGCTATTCTTGCCATGGCGCTGGTCTCCTGGCTGGTGATCTTTTTCTATGATATTCCACGGGCAAAGAAGCTGGATACCATAAAGATTCATCTGAAAGAGAAAAAAAATATAACGTTGATGGCGGAATGTTTTCCGCTGTTATGTTACCAGACCATGGCATCCGTTATTCCGACGATCCCGCGTCTGGTGATGGAAAAACTTCTGGGAGGTGCGGCACTCGGTATCTACGGATCGGTTTCCGCACCGACGATGATCGTCCAGATGGGAGCGTCTTATGTATTTAACCCGTTTATCACGCTGTTTGCCGAACAGTACAGCAGTGGAAATATCCGGGATTTCTGGAAAACTTTTCGCAAATGCATGGCAGCGATCGCACTGATCAGCGTTGTCGCCCTTGGTGGCGGAAAGATCCTCGGACACTGGGGGCTGGAACTTCTGTACGGGGATGAGGTGGCAGCGCATGAAGATCTGCTGCTTCCTCTCATCGGCTGTACGATTCTGACCGCCATCGTGTGGTTTTTATGTGCGCTGCTTACGGTAGTAAGAGAGATCAAAGGACTGGTGATCTGCAATGTGATCATACTTCCGGTCAGCTATTTCGGCGCCTATCCGCTGATCCGCCAGTTTGGGATGCAGGGAGGAAGTATTTCCCTGGCGGTGAGTTATCTGATCGAGATTGTCGCACTCTGGATCTGGCTGTTACGGAAAGTCAGACAGAGGGAGAAACAACATATGGAAAAATAAGAAAAAGTGCCTGTTTTCGGCACTTTTTTGATCGTAAGAAAAGTATTCTTGAAGCGAAAGTATAAGAATGGTATAATAAGATGATATGGTATCGTCTGTAAAGAGGATATACAAAAAGAACAAAAGGAAAAAACGATGGAAAAAGTAAAGAATTACATACAGCTTCATCTGAATATTCTGCTGTTTTCGCTGACCAGTGTATTTTCCAAGATGGCGTCCGTTCAGTATAATAAGTACGGGCTGGGAAGTATCTGGCTTTATGTGTTTCTGGCACTGATGATCGGAAACTGCGGGATCTATGCCATTGCATGGCAGCAGGTGATAAAGAAGTTCTCCCTGTCCACAGCGTATGCAAACAAGAGTGTGTACCTGTTATGGTCGCAGATCTGGGCAGTGGTGATCTTTCATGAAAATCTGTCGGCGCAGAATATTATCGGAATCCTGGTAGTACTCGCTGGCGTATGGGTGGTGCAGCGCTATGAATAGAATGTTTATGTTACTGATGCTGGCAGGCACATTTTTTACTGCCATCTCCCAGGTACTCTTAAAACAGAGTGCCAATAAAAAATACAGCAATCCGCTGCTGGAATATCTGAACTGGCGGGTGATCGTGGCGTACGGGATCTTTTTCGGCGTATTGCTTCTGAACACCTGGTGTTATACGAAAGTGGATATGCGTTTCGGTCCGGTGATCGATACTGCGGCGTATGTATTTGTACTGATCTTTTCAAGATTGATTCTGAACGAGAAGATCACAAAAGGAAAACTTGTCGGAAATCTGCTGATCATAGCAGGAATTTTGATTTATACGATGTGAGATACCAGAGGCAGAAGTACGGAACAATCCGGTATCAAAGAAAAACAATAAACAGGAGTGAGAAGAGTGAGAATCAGTTTTAACCGCCCACCGTTTGTGGGAAAAGAAACAGAGTATATTAAAGAAGCCGTAGAAAAAAACGGTATGATCTGCGGAGACGGTCCGTTTACAAAAAAATGTTCCGAGTGGATGAAGGACAGGTTTCAGACGAAAAACGTATTGCTGACAACTTCCTGTACGCATGCACTGGAAATGGCGGCATTTCTGGCGGATATCCATCCAGGAGATGAAGTGATCATGCCGTCGTATACGTTTGTATCCACCGCGGATGCTTTCGTTTTGCGGGGCGCTACCTGTGTGTTTGTGGATATCCGCCCGGATACGATGAATATCGATGAGACAAAAATCGAGGAAGCGATCACAGAGAAGACGAAAGCAATCGTGCCGGTGCATTATGCCGGTGTCAGCTGTGCGATGGATGAGATCATGGCAATCGCGAAAAAATACAATCTGAAAGTGGTGGAAGATGCCGCGCAGGGAGTGAATGCTTTTTATAAGGGAAAAGCACTGGGAACGATCGGTGATTTCGGATGCTACAGTTTCCATGAGACCAAGAATTATTCCATGGGAGAGGGTGGTGCGATTCTCTTTCAGGATGACAAATATCTGGAACCGGCGGAAATTTTACGGGAAAAGGGAACGAACCGCAGTCAGTATTTCCGTGGACAGATCGACAAATATACCTGGGTGGGCTATGGTTCTTCTTACCTGCCAAGCGATATGAATGCCGCCTATCTGTGGGCGCAGCTGGAAGTGGCAGATAAGATCAATGACAAGAGACTGTCTATCTGGAACTTCTATCACGAAGAACTGAAAGAACTGGAAGACAGAGGAGTGCTGGAACGCCCGTATATCCCGGAATATGCAACACACAATGCCCACATGTATTACATCAAAGTAAAAGATCTGAAGGTGCGGACAAAACTTCTGGCATATCTGAAACAGCGCGGGATCCTGAGCGTCTTTCATTATGTACCGCTTCACACGGCAACTGCAGGAAAGAAATTTGGAAGATTTCACGGCGAGGATGTCTACACGACAAAAGAGAGCGAACGGCTGTGCCGTCTGCCGATGTATTACAGCCTGTCTCTGGAAGAAGCGGCGGAAGTGGTAAAAGCACTGAAGGAATTTCCGGAGTATGAGACAATAGAAGGAAGATAAAAGGCAGATAAACGGCAACAGAAAGGAGTATCGATGAGTTCAGGAAACTGGATGCGTTATCTGAAAAAGATAAAACCGTATACGATCAAAAAGGGGTTTCGTTATCTGAAACATTACGGACCGAAGGAGTTCTGGGTGCGCCTGTGCGAGCGGATGGAACCGGAAGAAGTGCCTTACGGACCATGGTTTGAAAGCCATAAACCAACGGAAAAAGAACTGGAAGCACAGAGAAAGAAACAGTGGAAAAAACAGCCGCTGATCAGTGTGGTTGTTCCGGCATATAAAACGCCTGAAAAATTCCTGCGGGAAATGATCAAATCTCTGGAGGCGCAGACCTACACAAACTGGGAACTGTGTATCGCCAATGCAAGTCCGGAAGACACAGCGATGGCGGAAGTGCTCCGGGAGTACACCGGGAAAGATGTCAGAGTAAAAGTGGAAGATCTGAAAGAAAATCTCGGAATCGCGGAAAATACGAATGCCGCGATGGAGATGGCAGTCGGGGAATTTACCGGGCTGCTCGATCATGACGATCTGCTGGCACCGCAGGCACTCTACCGGATCGTGGAGGCGTTGAATCAAAGTTCAGAAGAGCCGGATGTTTTTTATTCGGATGAGGATAAGGTGACAACGGATCTGAGCGAACATTTTCAGCCGCATTTCAAACCGGATTTTAATATCGATCTGTTAAGATCCAATAATTATATTACACATTTCTTTGTGGTGAGAACGAATCTGATCCGTCAGGTTGGCGGGTTCCGCAGAGAGTATGACGGTGCGCAGGATTATGATTTCATCTTCCGGTGTACGGAGGCGGCGAAACACATCTGCCACATCCCGGAAGTGCTGTATCACTGGCGGACGCATCAGGCATCTACGGCGGACAATCCGGCAAGCAAGATGTATGCGTTTGACGCGGGAAAACGTGCCATCGAAGCGCATCTGAAACGACAGGGTGTGGAGGGAACCGTGAGCCATACGAAAGACCTTGGTTTCTATCAGGTGGAATATCCGGTACAGGGAAATCCGCTGGTGTCCATCCTGATTCCGAACAAAGATCAGAAAGATACGTTGAAACAGTGTCTGGACTCCGTATTTTCTAAGACTGCATATGCCAATTATGAAGTGATCATCATAGAGAATAACAGCCAGGAGAAAGAAACCTGGGAATACTATGAAGAACTGAAGCAGCGGGACAACGTAAAGATCGTGACCTGGGAATCCGGATTTAACTATTCGGCGATCAATAATTTCGGAGAAAAATCGGCCTCCGGAGAGTATCTGCTGTTTTTAAATAATGATGTGGAAGTGATCAATCCGCATTGGATGGAAGAACTGCTGGGAAACTGCCAGCGAAAAGAAGTGGGGATCGTGGGAGCAAAATTGTATTACCCAGACGATACGATCCAGCATGCGGGAACAATCATCGGAATCGGCGGGATCGCCGGTCATGCCTTTTTAAATATGCCGCGTTCGCGAAGCGGTTACCTGCACAAGGCATCTTTGCAGATGGATTTGAGTGCGGTGACAGCGGCATGCATGATGATGAAACGGTCTGTATTTGAAAGCCTGGGTGGATTTGAAGAAAAACTTGCGGTGGCTTTTAACGATGTGGATCTGTGTTTGCGCTGTGTGAAAGCCGGCTATCTGGTGGTTTACAATCCGAAAGTGGAACTGTATCATTACGAATCCAAATCCAGAGGATCGGAGGACAGCGAAGAAAAGGTGCGCCGGTTCCAGCAGGAGATCGAATTTATGCGGACCCGATGGATCGATCTGCTAAAACAGGGAGATCCCTATTACAATAAAAACCTTACTCTGAGCAAATGGAATTATTCCCTGCGGGCGTAAGGAAGGAGATACGATGAAAAAGATAACCGTTGTGATTCCCAACTTTAACGGGATGCAGTATGTGGAACGTTGTCTGGACAGTCTGGAGAGACAGACATTTTCCGATTTTGATGTGATTTTTGTGGACAATGGTTCCGTGGATGGAAGCAGAGAACTGACCGAAGAAAAATACCCATGGGTGAAGGTGATCGCGCTGGCGGAAAACACCGGGTTCTGTAAGGCGGTAAATCTCGGAATCGAGGCGACACAGACACCGTATGTGGTGTTGTTAAACAATGATACCGAGGCGGAACCGGATTTTCTGAAAGAGCTGTATCTTGGAATTGAAAGAAAAAAGAACGCTTTTTCCGGGGCAGCGCGGATGCTGCAGTTTCATGACCGGGGAAAGATGGATGACGCCGGGAATTATTATAACTGCCTTGGCTGGGCATTTGCTCTGGGAAAAGGAAAACCGGAAGAAAATTATCTGAAAGAGCGGAAAATATTTGCCTCCTGCGGGGGAGCGGCGATTTACCGGACGGAACTGGTAAAGAAACTCGGCGGATTTGACGAGGAGCATTTTGCTTATCTCGAAGACATCGATCTCGGATACCGGGCGCAGATCGCCGGGTACAAAAACTGGTATCTGCCGAAAGCAGGGGTGTACCATGTGGGAAGCGGAACTTCCGGCTCCCGCTACAATCAATTCAAGATCCGATATTCTTCGAGAAATAATATCTATATGCTTTATAAAAACATGCCCCTTTTGCAGATCCTTCTGAACCTGCCGTTTCTGATCCTGGGATTTGGCACGAAACTGGTGTTCTTTGCCACGAAAAAGTACGGACGGGAATATGCCGCGGGAATCAAGAATGGATTTTCCCTGTGCAAGAAAGAAAAAAAAGTACCGTTTTCCTGGAAACATCTGCCAAATTACGCAAAGATCCAGTTGCAATTATGGATCAATGTGATCCGGAGATTTGGATAGGGGAGGCATACGGGAACGTAAGTTTTGTTGACAGGAAAATGCTTCCTGACTATAATAAGTAAGAAAAGTGTAAGTTAATTAATAAAATGTTTGGTTGAGCTTTTTGGGGTTCCGTATTATAGTAATATGGTAAACAGAAAGGGATACCGAAAACGATTAAAAGGTGAAAAATATTGATTAAAGATAATCAGAAGTACTTTAATCGTATGCACGTAGTGATAGATGCCGTTGTGATCATCATTTCCTATCTGGCGGCATGGTTATTAAAATTCGTGGGTCCGTTTTCCGGCGATGCGGTCAGGAGCTTGTCTTTTGAGTGGTATATGACAGCACTGTTTGGAATTGTCCCTGTTTATCTGATTCTGTATTATGCATTTAATTTGTATACACCCAAACGGGTACAGGGACGCAGGCTGGAATTTTCCAACATTGTAAAAGCGAATACAGTGGGACTCCTGTTGTTGATCGGCGGCATCTATGTGTTGCTCAAAGAGATCAACTTTTCCCGTGACATGTTGTTTTACTTTTATTTTATCAACATGTGTCTGGAAGAACTGGTTCGTATGGCGATCCGCTATCTGTTGCGGGATATCCGCAAGAGAGGACTGAATCAGAAGCATATCTTACTGGTTGGTTACAGCAAGGCAGCGGAAGGATATATCGACCGGATCCTGGAAAATCCGCAGTGGGGTTATCAGATTCGGGGAATCCTCGATGACAATGTGGAAGCGGGAACTACGTACCGCGGAATTAAAGTACTTGGAAGAATTGCTAATCTGATGGTGATCTTACCGGAAAACCGGCTGGATGAGATCGCGATCACTTTGGGACTGAGTGAGTATTACCGGCTGCAGGAAATTGTGGCAATGTGTGAAAAGTCAGGAGTTCATACGAAGTTTATTCCTGATTATAACAATATCATTCCGACAAAACCGTATACGGAAGATTTACTGGGACTTCCGGTCATCAATATCCGGTATGTGCCACTGACCAATACGTTCAACGCGGTGGTGAAACGGCTGATGGATATCTTCGGATCGCTGGTTGCAATCATCCTGTTTTCTCCGGTGATGCTGTTTGCCGTGATCATGATCAAACTGACGTCTCCGGGACCGTTGATCTATAAACAGGAGCGGGTGGGACTTCACAATCATACGTTTATGATGTACAAGTTCCGTTCGATGGAAGTACAGTCAAAGGAAAGTGAAAAGAAGGCATGGACCGTGAAAAACGATCCAAGAGTGACCGGAATCGGAAAACTGATGCGAAGGACGAGTATCGATGAACTGCCACAGCTGTTCAACATCCTGAAAGGAGATATGAGTTTGGTGGGACCAAGACCGGAGCGTCCGTTTTTCGTGGAAAAATTCAGGGAAGAGATTCCGAGATATATGGTGAAACATCAGGTGCGTCCGGGACTTACCGGCTGGGCACAGGTGAACGGATACAGGGGCAATACCTCGATCCGGAAACGAATCGAATACGACCTGTATTACATCGAAAACTGGTCGATCGGACTGGATATAAAGATTATTTTGCTGACATTTTTAAAAGGCTTTATCAACAAGAACGCGTATTAGGCAAAAGGTCCGCAAGATAGGAAACGAAAAGGAATCATAAGGAGTAGATACATGGCGAAGAAGAAAAACCTGACGGACAGACAGAAAAGAGTCCGACGCAGACGTCGGAGAAACACGTTAAGCAGAGTGATGTTCGCACTGGAAATTATCGTTCTGGTAGTCCTGATGGGCGGACTGTTTGTATATGCGAAACTTGGAAAGCTGAATCACGAGACGATCAATGAAGAAGAACTTGATGTGAATGAGAGCGTGACGGAAAACCAGGTCATGAAAGGATATACCACGATCGCACTGGTAGGAATCGACAGCCGGGATGACAAGCTGAAGAGTGACTGGAACAGTGATACGATGATCATAGCAAGCATCAATAACGACACCAAGAAAGTAAAACTGGTGTCAGTATACCGGGATACCTATCTGTGTCTGGGAGAAGATGAAGATGAAAATAATTCCTATGGACTTGCCAATTCGGCGTATTGTACCGGCGGTGCCAAGAAAATGATCAACATGCTGAACAAAAATCTGGATATGAACATTTCCGATTTTGTTACCGTGAATTTTCAGGCAGTGGCAGAGACGGTGGAACTGCTTGGTGGAATTGATGTGGAGATGAAAAAAGAAGAGGTTATTCATCTGAACAATTATTGTGTGGAAACCTCGGAAGTGACAGGGATGGATTACACCCCACTGGAGGAAATCGAGGGTGTGCAGCATCTGAACGGTGTACAGGCAGTAGCTTATGCACGAATCCGAAAAACATCCGGAAACGATTTCCGCCGTGCGGCAAGACAGAGGGAAGTGATCTACAAAATTGTAGAAAAAGCGAAGAATTCAAGTATTGCCACGTTAAATACGGTACTGGATAAAATTTTCCCTATGATCTATACCTCATTAACGGAAAAAGAGATTTTATCGATGGGAATGAATATGCTGTCATATGATATTGAAGATCAGACCGGTTTTCCGTTTGATCATCTGTATGGCGATACGGTGAAAGAGGCGATGGATGGTGTGGACTGTGTACTGCCGATCACTCTGGAGTCGAATGTAATCAAACTTCATGAATTCCTGTACCCGGAAGACAGTTATGTACCGTCAAACGAGGTGAAGACATACAGTCAGGAAATTAGCGATAAGAGTGGATTTGGTGAAGAATCCAGACTGGAACACTCGGAAGACGGATCGCTGGCAGCTTATCGGGAAACGGATACAGAATCCGCTGATACGACAGAAAATACTGCGGATACACAGGAAGAGAGTACGGCAGATACAACCGGTGACACACAGGGATATGATGAGTCTTCCCTGGCACAGTAAACCTTAGGGGATACAAAAGAGGGAGGGGAAGTCTATGGCTAAGAAGAAACCACTGACCAAAAAACAAAAGAGAATCTTACAGAGAAGAAGACGCAGAAGAATCCTGTTCGGAATAGAGATTTTTCTTCTGCTGATTCTGATTGGCGGAGTATTTATCTATGCAAAACTGGGCAAGATGAATTTTACCGATCTTGATTTCAGTAAGATTGGTGTGAATACCGGTGTCAGTGACAATAACGTGATGAAGGGATATACGACGATCGGACTGATCGGTCTGGATGGTCGTGACGGAGAACTGAAATCGGGCGCCCGCAGTGATACGATGATCATAGCAAGTATCAACAATGACACCAAAAAGGTGAAACTGGTGTCGGTATATCGTGATACCTATCTGCGGATCGGGGAAGATTCTGAGGGAAACGGTCAGTATAATAAAGCGAACGCCGCCTATGCAGAAGGTGGTCCGGAACAGTTTCTGAGTATGCTGAATACCAATCTGGATCTGAATGTGACAGATTTTGTGAGCGTAGATTTCCAGGCAGTTGCGGAAGCCGTGGAACTGCTTGGCGGAATTGATGTGGAACTGAAAGAAGAAGAAGTGGTCCATCTGAACAATTACTGTGTGGAGACCTCAAAAGTTACCGGCATGGATTATACACCGCTGGAGGAAAAAGCAGGTGTCCATCATCTGAACGGTGTACAGACGGTATCTTACGCACGAATCCGTTATACATCCGGAAATGATTTCCGCCGTGCGGCAAGACAGCGAGAGGTAATCTACAAGATTGTAGAGAAAGCAAAGAACTCGGATATTGCCACCCTGAGCAAGATTCTGGATAAGGTATTTCCAAAGGTATATACTTCCTTTACAAAAGCAGAAATCCTGCAGATGGGAATGAGCATGATGTCATATGACATCGAAGATCAGACCGGTTTCCCGTTTGATCATCTGTATGGAGAACGGGTAAAAGATGCGATGGGTGGTCTGGATGTGGTACTCCCGGTTACGCTGGAATCCAATGTAATCAAACTGCATGAGTTCCTGTATCCGGAAGACAGTTATACTCCTTCCGATGAGGTAAAAGCATACAGTCAGAGAATCGTGGATAAGAGTGGTTTCGGAGATGAGTCCCGACTGGATCATTCAGAGGATGGATCTCTTGCCGCTTATCGTACGGGTGGTACGGAGTAAGAGAAAAAATAAAATAATAAAGAACTGTCGTGTAAGTCATGCGGCAGTTCTTTTCGCATGTATAAAAAAGGAATGGAGCAGAGCATGGAAAAGAAAACGGTAGATGTGATCATCCCGGCATACCGTCCGGGGGAAGGGTGGAAGCTGCTGCTGCGGGGACTGGAAGGACAGACCTGGCCGGTACACCGCCTGATCGTGATGAATACAGGAGAGGAAAACTGGGAAGCGGCTTATGAGAAAACGACGATTCCGATGGAAGTGCATCATCTGACCAGAGAGGAATTCGATCATGGGAAGACAAGAGATCAGGCGGCACGAATGAGTCAGGCAGATTATCTGCTGTTTATGACACAGGATGCGCTGCCGGAAGACCGCCATCTGATTGAAAAACTGGTGGAGGCGATTGAACAGGAAGAAAAGATCGGCGCGGCGTATGCGAGACAGCTGCCGCGGGAGGACTGCCGGCTGATGGAACAGTATACGAGGCAGTTTAACTATCCGGAAAAAAGTCGGGTGAAATGGCTGGCAGACCTGCCGGAACTCGGTATCAAGACGTATTTCTGTTCCAATGTGTGCGCGATGTATAAGCGGGAGCTGTATTTGCAACTGGGTGGCTTTGTGAAGAAAACGATTTTTAATGAGGATATGATCTTTGCCGGCGGGCTGATCCAGAAGGGATATGGAGTGGCTTATGCGGCAGAGGCAAAGGTGGTACATTCCCATAATCATTCGGCAATCCAGCAGTTTCACCGGAACTTTGATCTGGCAGTTTCACAGGCGGATCACCCGGAAGTTTTTGACGGGATCCGATCGGAAGGAGAGGGGATCCGTCTGGTGAAAAAGACGGCGGGCTGGCTCTGCCGCCAGGGAAAACCGTGGCTGGTGATCCAGCTGGTATGGCAAAGCGGCTGGAAGTATCTGGGCTATCTTCTGGGGAAAAAATACCGAAAGCTTCCACGCTGGGTGATCGATCGCTGCACGATGAATCCGAAATATTGGGAATAAGCGGGAAAGTTCACAATTTCAACACAATTTTCGGATATGATAAACAGATACACAAGACGCGAAAAAGAATAGAAATACAGATAAAGGACAGGGAGAAAAACGATGAGTGATGAATGGAAAGTGCCGGGAACGGAACCGGAAGAAAATCAGCAGACAGTCGTTGAGGAAACGGAGACTGCTGAAGTGACAGATGGAAAAGAGAATGAGGAAGCTGCAGCAGAGGAAACAGCAGAAACGACAGAATCTACAGAGCAGGATGTAACACCGGAACAGGCAGAGGTGACAGAAACGGCGGGAGAAGTGAGACCGGACGCAGATGCACAGGCTGGGGAGACCGGAGAAGTGAAAACACGGTATCCATGGGAAGCGGTGCTTGGAAAAGAAGAAAGAAAAGAAGCTGATCAGGAGCAGGTAGAACAGTCTGCGCCGGAGACACCGGTACAGCCACAGGAACAGGCAGCACCGCAGAGTGATGCACAGACGACAGATCCACAGGCAGCAGGTTCCTATCACTGGGTGAATCCGGAGTATCAGAAACGCCAGAACGGAACGGACGGCGAGGAACGTACCAGTCAGAACACGTATGAGAATCAGAATTACCGGGAAGATGTCAGTGGAACCGCAGATACGCAGAACCGGACAGAGACAACAGCCAATGAACCGAATAACGGAGGCTGGGGACAGCCGGTAGGTGGAAACCAGACAACAAAAGAGACAGAGAGTAACCATTCTTCCGGACAGGCAACCGGGGGCTATCAGAATGGCAACTGGGGCTGTGCTGGAAACGGTCAGAACAGCCAGAATACGCAGAATAGCGGAGCATATCAGAACGGAAATTCCTGGACCAGCCGGGAACAGAGTACGCAGAACGGTCCGGTGACCGGTCAGAGAAAGTATGGAAATTATACGTATTACCAGCCACAGCAGGATCCGAATCAACCACAGGATCACAGAAAACCGGGCGGAACAGGAAAAAAAGTATTAGTAACGCTTGGTCTGGCGGTACTTTTTGGTGTAGTTGCAGGCGGTATCATCATCGGATCCAGTATGATCGTGCATAAAGAAATTAAAAATAAGCAGAAAACAGAGTATCAGCTTCCGACCACGGAACTGCCGCAGCAGGAGAATGCTGACGGGGACAGTAACAGTGCAGCAGGAAGCGGAAGTGATGCAACGGAGGAAGTAAGCGCAGGCACAACGGGAGAATACACCGTTGCACAGGTGGCAAAAAGTTGTATGCCGTCTGTTGTATCTATTACGAATGCGTCTGTAAAAACGGTACAGGATTTCTTTGGCGGCGTGCAGCAGTACCCGAGTGAGAGTTCCGGTTCCGGTATCATTGTAGGACAGAATGACAGTGAAATCCTGGTAGCAACGAATAATCATGTAGTAGCTGATGCAGATACTATTACGGTCGCTTTTGATGATGATGCGGTGTATGAAGCTCAGGTCAAGGGAACGGATTCCGACAACGATCTGGCGGTAGTCGCTGTGAAAATTTCGGATATGAGTGAAGATACTCTGAAATCCATTAAAGTAGTAAGCATCGGCAATTCCGATGAGCTGGAAATCGGGGAACAGGTAGTTGCCATTGGTAATGCACTGGGATATGGACAGTCCGTAACTTCCGGATGGATCAGTGCGGTGGATCGTGAAGTAACCGACGAAGACGGAAAGACAACCGGAAAACTGATCCAGACCGATGCAGCGATCAATCCTGGAAACAGCGGTGGCGCACTGCTGAACATGCAGGGAGAACTGATCGGTATCAACTCTGCGAAAGCGGCAGCTACCGAGGTAGAAGGAATGGGTTATGCGATTCCGGTATCTGTGGCACAGCCGATTCTGGACGAACTGATGAACCGTGAGACAAGATATAAGACGGATGAGGAGCATGCGGGTTATATCGGTGTGACATGTCTGAATGTGGATTCTACTTCCGCACAGACTTACGGTATTCCGCTGGGTGCGTTTGTGGATTCCGTAGAAGAAGGCGGACCGGCGCAGACAGCCGGTATCCAGAAAGGGGATGTCATTGTCAAGTTTGACGGTATGACAGTTTCCGGAAGTTCTGATTTGGTTGGAAAACTGGAGTATTATCAGGCAGGTGAGACTGTGGATGTTGTGATCAGCCGGGCACAGAACGGGGAGTATCAGGAGCAGACGGTTTCGGTTACGCTGGGGAAGAAGAGTGAGATGAAGCAGACGGATCCGCAGCAGAGTAAGTAAGTGAATAAGTAGTATCATAGACGGACGCGGCAGGGGTTCCCGCCAGAGTCCGGCAACGTGGGGCAGAGCAACTTTAAGCGCCCACACAGTGTTGCCGGACCCTGGCGGGAACCCCTGCCGCTGTGCGTTGACGGTGGGAGAAAGTTGAAATATGGTGGGAATGGCAGGAAATAAAAGGAATGAAGGGATAGAACTTATTCAGAGGGGGAGAACAGAAGGAAAATAGGGGGAGACAGTATGCTGAAAGCTGTGTTTAGAAAAAGTTTACTTGAGGGCAGGAGGATTCTGTTTTATAATATAGGGTAAGTAACCGGAAGTACATAGGAGTGACAGGTGGTTTCGGGGACAGTGTCTCATAAAATGTGGGATGAGAAAGGGATAAACGGATGTCAGAAGACAAGGATTTACTGGAAAAAGAAAAGCAGGGGCGGGAGGCTTCTGATGAAAATATGAAGGAAGATGAATACGAAAAAGTCTGTTTCCTGTGTCGGAGACCAGAGAGCAAGACAGGACCGATGATCACGCTTCCTCAGAATATACATATTTGTACGGAATGTATGCAGAAGAGTTTTGATACCATGAATAACAGCAATATGAATTACGGGGATCTGATGAGTCATATGCCGAATATCAGCATGATGGATCTGTCAAGTATTCCGAATCAGGTATCAGAGAAACAGAGAGTGAAGAAAAAAAAGAAAACAGAAGAAAAGAAACAGGAATTTACCATGAAGGATGTTCCGCCGCCACATAAGATCAAAGCGAAGCTGGATGAATATGTGATCGGACAGGAGCATGCGAAGAAAGTTGTCTCTGTCGGCGTCTACAATCATTACAAACGGGTGCTCAGTTCGGAACAGAAAAGCGGTGAGGTGGAGATTGCGAAGTCCAATATGCTGATGATTGGACCGACCGGAAGCGGTAAGACTTACCTGGTGCAGACATTGGCAAAACTGCTGGATGTGCCGCTTGCGATCACGGATGCAACTTCCCTGACGGAAGCCGGTTATATCGGTGATGATATCGAGAGCGTGGTTTCCAAACTGCTTGCGGCAGCCGATAACGATGTGGAGCGGGCGGAGCATGGAATTATCTTTATCGATGAGATCGATAAGATTGCAAAGAAGAAGAATACGAACCAGAGAGATGTCAGTGGTGAGGCGGTACAGCAGGGGATGTTAAAGCTTCTCGAAGGCAGTGATGTGGAAGTGCCGGTCGGCGCGAACAGCAAGAATGCTATGGTACCGCTGGCTACGGTTAATACCAGCAATATTTTATTTATCTGCGGTGGTGCATTCCCGGATCTGACTGAGATCATCAAAGAGCGGTTAAATAAAAAATCGTCGATCGGTTTCCAGGCGGATCTGAAGGACAAATACGATAACGATAAAAACCTGCTGGATAAAGTGACGGTGGAAGACCTGAGAGCCTTCGGTATGGTGCCGGAATTTCTGGGAAGACTGCCGATTATTTTCACGTTGCAGGGACTTGATGAGGATATGCTGGTGAAGATCCTGAAAGAGCCGCGCAATGCAATCCTCAAACAGTATGAAAAACTACTGGAGATGGACGAAGTGAAGCTGGAATTTGAAGAGAATGCGCTGCGGGCGATTGCGAAAAAAGCACTGGAAAAAGATACCGGTGCGAGAGCACTGCGGGCGATTCTGGAAGAATACATGCTGGATATCATGTATGAGATTCCGAAAGATGACAGCATCGGAGAGGTGATCATCACCGAAGAGTATATCGAACACATCGGTGGTCCGAAGATCCTTCTGAGAGGACAGGAACCGCTGTTGTTGCAGTAAAAAGGATACAAATGGGGTTAATATGCAAGGAGGTATGACTTATGAACGAAGATTTATTTGGAAGCATCAAACAGACGATCACAGAGACCGCAGGAGCTGTGGGAAAGAAAACAGAGGAATTTGTTGAGACACAGAAGATGCGAAACAAAGTGCGGACACTGCAAAGAGAAATTCGGAAAAAATATGCGGATGTCGGTGAAATTGTGTATAAGCGCTATGTAGACGGAGATACCATGGATGAAGAACTGACCGGTCACTGTGAAGTGGTGATGGGTCTGCAGAAAGAACTGGCAGAGTGTAAAGAGAGCATGGCTGCAAAACAGGGAAAAAATGTATGCCCTGCCTGTGGAATCTCCAATCCGAAAGATGCCGTATTCTGCATGTACTGCGGTACGGAACTTCCGGGGGAAGAGGAAGAAAAAGAAGAGGAATGGTTTACCCAGGGACCGGTAGAGGAGACGGAAGACCAGGAAGAGAAAGAAGGCGAAGAGCCGGAAACAGAAGTTGAAGAAGAAACCGAAGAACCCCAGGAAGAAACAAAAGAAGAAACAGCGCCGGAACAGGATGCAGAGCAGGAAGTATGGGATGCCTGCGCACAGAAGGAGGACGGCGATGAAGAGTGAAGAAAAACTGGATCAGTGTTATGAAGCAGTGAAAGATCAGCTCCCATTTGTACCGAAACTGGCGCTGATCCTTGGATCTGGTCTTGGTGATTATGCAGACCATGTGACTGTGGAAAAGGTTATTCCGTACGAGAGCATCGAAGGATTTCCGCGGTCTACGGTAGTCGGACACAAAGGACAGTTTGTATATGCAAAGGTAGAAGGGGTACCGACCGTTATGATGCAGGGGCGGGTACACTATTATGAAGGCTATCCGATGCAGGATGTGGTACTTCCGGTGCGTCTGATGAAGAAAATGGGTGCGGAGATCCTGTTTCTGACCAATGCCGCCGGTGGTGTCAATGAGAACTTCCATGCCGGGGATCTGATGATGATCACCGATCAGATTTCAAGTTTTGTACCGTCTCCGCTGATCGGAGCCAACAGAGAAGATCTGGGACCGCGTTTTCCGGATATGAGTGAGATTTACCGGAGGGAGTACCGGAAGATCATCCGGGAGAGCAGCAAAGCGTTGACCATTGATCTTCAGGAAGGAACGTATCTGCAGTTTACCGGTCCGGCGTATGAGTCTCCGGCAGAGATCCGCATGGTACGGACACTGGGGGCAGATGCAGTGGGAATGAGTACCGCGTGTGAAGCTGTCGCAGCCAACCATATGGGAATGAAGATCCTGGGAATTTCCTTTATTTCGAATCTGGCAGCCGGCATGAGTACACAGCCGCTGTCCCACAAAGAGGTGCAGGAAGCCGCCGATCTTGCCGCACCGAAATTCCGTGCGCTGGTAACGGAAGTGATCCGAAGAATCGGTGAACATGAAAAGTCAGAATAGTATAGAAAAAGGGGAGAAAAACGGAAGTTTTTCGCCCTTTTTTCGGTTATGATGAGAGTATCTGGTGTTTGGCAAAAACACAAAATGATAAATGTAAAAGGGAGAGATAAAACTATGGAAAAAAGATGGTGGAAAGAAAGTATCGTATATCAGATTTATCCGAGAAGTTTTAAGGACAGCAACGGAGATGGAATCGGTGATCTGAACGGTATCACAGAAAAGATGGATTATCTGGAAAAACTGGGAGTGAATGTCGTATGGTTATCACCGGTATACCAGTCTCCGAATGATGATAATGGATACGATATCAGCGATTATCGTGCGATCATGACCGAGTTCGGAACCATGGAAGATTTTGACCGGATGCTGGCAGCAGCACATGAGCATGGAATCAAAATCGTCATGGATCTGGTAGTCAACCATACCTCCGATGAACATCCATGGTTTATAGAGAGCAGAAAGTCTAAAGACAATCCATATCGCGACTATTATATCTGGAGAGATGGAAAAGATGGAAAGGAACCGAATAACTGGGGCTCCTGTTTCTCCGGGCCGGCATGGGAGTATGATGAAGAAACGGATATGTATTATCTGCATCTGTTTTCAAAAAAACAGCCGGATCTGAACTGGGATAATCCAAAAGTCCGGGAAGAAGTATTTGACATGATGAACTGGTGGCTGGAAAAAGGAGTAGATGGATTCCGTATGGATGTGATCAGCCTGATTTCCAAACAGCCGGATCTGCCGGATGGAAAGCCGGGAATCAATGGATACGCAAGCTTTAATGAGCCGGCAAACGGTCCTCATGTCCATGAATATCTGCAGGAGATGCGTGAAAAAGTATTAAACAATGCGGATACCATTACCGTAGGCGAGTGTTCCGGTGTGACTCTGGAAGAAGCTAAAAAATACGCAAGAAGCGATGAAAAAGAGCTGAATATGGTATTCCAGTTTGAACATATGGATGTGGATGCTGATGCGGATAACAAATGGACCGATAAAAAGATGGATCTGCGCGAGATGAAAGCTGTTCTGACCAAATGGCAGAAAGGTCTGGAGGATATTGCCTGGAACAGTCTGTTCTGGGAGAATCACGATCAGCCACGTTCGGTATCCAGATATGCCGATGATTCCGCAAAATATCATGATGTATCTGCAAAGATGCTGGCAACCTGTATTCACATGATGCAGGGAACTCCTTATGTATATCAGGGAGAAGAACTTGGCATGACGAACGTTCCGTTCACATCGATCGATCAGTTCCGTGATCTGGACAGCATCAATGCTTACAGAGAACTGGTAGAAGAACAGCATGTATTTACCACGGAAGAAATGATGCGTTATCTGTGCCGTAAGAGCCGTGACAATGCGAGAACACCGTTCCAGTGGGATGACAGTGCTTATGCAGGATTTTCCACTGTAGAACCATGGATCATGGTCAATCCGAACTATAAAGAGATCAATGCGAAGAAACAGGTCGACGATCCGGAATCTGTATTTAATTATTACAGAAAGCTGATCGCACTGCGAAAAGAAAAAGAGATCATCGTATACGGAACTTATGATCTGTTACTGCCGGAGTCCGAAGAAATCTATATGTATACAAGAACACTGGGAGAAGAAAAACTGTTGGTGGTATGTAACTTCAGTGAAAAAGAAGTAGCAGTAGAGATTCCGGAGGAATTCCGCAAGGGAAGCTATCTGATCGCAAATTATCCGGAAGGAGAAATCAAAGAACAGATGACGATTCGCCCGTATGAAGCATTTGTGCTTGAAAAATAAAAGGAAACTGTGAGGGCATTGAACAGTTATAATAAGAGATGAAAGAAAAGGTCGCTGTGTTTACAGAAAAATGTGAATGCAGCGATCTTTTTACGATTGCAGAAAATAAATATAGAACAGAAGCCAGCCTGTACAAAGACAAAAAAATAGTGCAGGAAGCGGGACTTGAACCCGCACGATATTGCTACCACAGGCACCTGAAGCCTGCGCGTCTGCCAATTCCGCCATTCCTGCACAACTTTTATTATGAAGTTCCGTTGCATCTCAACAACATAATATACTATACATGAAAAAACACTGGTTGTCAACAGTTTTTTTGAAAAAACATAGAAAAATATAGAAAATAGAGAACTTTTATGAAATGCGTAATTGAATAATGTATTCCGACGATTCGCGGAAATTAACTGTAAAAACATTTTCTGACAGGAAACAGACAAACAACTATCGGTAACTAACACAAGTAATAGTGAAAACTGGTTTTATATTGTTTAATATAATTATAGAGAAGGTAAGGTCAATCATAGAAAAAGTTTTGCAGAAACGAAGGGAGGAAACTTTATGATGTGGAAAAAAGTTATTAGCATGCTGCTGATCGCAGCTATGCTGGCGATGCCTATAGGCTGTGGAAAGGACGGAAACAAGGATAAAGACACAACTTCAGGAGTAGAAACGACAGATACCGGAGACGATTCTGCCGAAACGGATGCTCCGCCCAAAACACCGGTACCAAAGGAGGACAAAGAAACCAAAGAATCAGATAAAGACACGGATACCGAGAACGAAACAGATTTCTCGGACGATGATTATGAACCGGCACAGGTTACGAAAAAAGAATATGAAAGTATGTCTGCTCAGGATTTGATAGATCGTATCAAAGACGTGAAAAATATCACAGAAGACGAAGCACTGGCACTTTATTCTACATATGCTTATACAAACTATACAGAAGACTTTTATGGCAGAGAAGAAAATATTACCGATGAGGCTTTCAAAATCCTCAAGGATGATGGATGCAAGATTCCATATACCACAACAATCAGGGATAACATGCTCCACAGTGAAAATGCCAACGTTCGCGCCTATGCATTCACCACGATCGGAGGCCTGTTTGGCACAAGCAGTGAGGAAGAAAAGATGGCAGAAGAAGTACTGGCCAAGGAAACAGAACCTGTAGTATTATTTGCCGCTTTAAGAAGTCTTGGAGGTGCCGTGAGCAATCCGACGGTTGCAGAGTTCGTTTTGAATATGACCGAGCACGAGAATGCCAATGTCCGGAAACAGGCAGCCCTTGCTATAGGATCTGAATGGGCTATGGGCATTGACGGCATGGTAGATGCCATTCTCAAACTGATGGGGGATGAGGATGAGGAAGTAAGAACGTGTGCATATAAGTATGCCGGAAGGCTCCACGATGACCGGGTGATCGATCCGCTGGAGGAAGTTTTGAAGAACAGCAGTCTGGTTCAGTTCCACGATGCGTGCATCACTTCCCTGACCTATATGTGGTATGATTACCCCAGCCATAGATATACCAATGAAAGGGCATACCGCATAACGATAGATTATCTGTCACAGAAGCCACGCAACGGAGAGGTTCCATATTGGACAACGGTTGGCTCATTCAGAAGTGCTTCCAGCATGGGCACCAGCTATGAAGACTGGAAGAAAGAAGCCACCTATTTTGATGAGGCAGAAATTAATAACCTGATGCTGGATATCGTAGCGGATCAGGATGCAGACAGAAGAGGAAGAGAAATCGCAATGAAATATATCATGGAGCGTGGAGACGATGCTTCAAAAGAAAGCTTAAAGAATATCATGGAAAATATGACCGAGGATGATCCGGGGCAGTTCCTGATGTCCCACACCTATGAAGCTTTGATAAATAAAGAGTAACTATTCAGTGGGCACTGTCCAGCGAGGTGTTTTGGCATGAATACACTAAAATCCCGATCTATCTTAGGTGCGCTCGAAATCTTTTATAAAGGGGGAAACATGTGTGAAAAATAAAAATATATTGCTCAGAGCCCTTCTTACAGGAATGCTCTGCATTACATCGCTGACCATATTTACCGGATGTATTGACAAGCAAGACGGAGACGGCATGGTAAATGGAAGAACGGCAGATGGAGAACTCCCGGAGAATGGAGATGCCGAACCGGTTCCCAGCAAGGCCAACAAGGCCGGAAAACCGGAAATAAAAGACAGTTCCACTACAGAGGAACCGGAACAGCCGGAAGAACCGGAGACTACTCCAAAACCGGAAAAGAAAGAAGAGACAGAAGAACAGAAAGCAGAGAAGTCTCTGGAAGCTTTTCGCCAGAGCATGGAAGGAACCCTTCAGAACTTTGGAGTGGCCTTTCTTGGAGAAGTGGACGAATCCTATGCAGACCGGATACCGGAATGGATCGAAGAAAACTTCCCGGATTTTTCGGAGGAATATCCATTTGTAAAGATGATTCCTGAAGAAAGAATCATTGGAAACGAAATCGGACAGCTGTTTTGCGTTGTTCCGAGAAGCGGTGATGATCCGGTGGAGATCATAGAACAGAGGATGAACTTTGAGACTTTTGAGATGGATGAAGTAGGGCAGCTGTATTCCTCCGAGACCGGAGAACCCTATCTTGTGATGTGTAACGGAGTGGGAGGATATGCTACGGCTATGATCTCCATGGGAACAGAAGCCGGCTACCAGGCAGACTGGTATCCCATGATGGATATGCTTGGACGCGTGGCAATCCCTGTTACCGAGTCGGATGAGCCCCAGGCTAAGGATTTTACGGATTATGCCGCCTGCGGTGCCAGCAGATTTGGAGGATGGTACGGAGATGTCAGTATGGAGCTGAAAGAAAAGGATCTGGCAGACACTAGCTGGGAACTTCAGATAGCGATGGGAAGTACGGATAGTTATGGAAACTATTTTCTGGAATTCCGAAAAGGTGGGAAATTACATATTTCCTGGTGTGAAAGAGAATATGGCGTGGACGAAGAGGACTACGATGATACAGAAACAGAGGCTTATGAAGGAACCTGGGGCTGTTCCCAGGAGAAGGGGAGAACGTATCTGACAATGGAGGCGACACGAACCGGTGGCGAATGGTATCAGAAGGGTGAAGATCTGGTTACCTGGTCAGAAACATTCTGTGTGTATTCTGTATACAGCGGTTCGGGACTGCTTCTGGAAAATGAGACAGAAAACGCCAGCATGCCGTCCAATCAAAATGATACACAGCTTCTGGAGGCCATCAGGACCTATGGATAATGTTTCGAGAAACCGACAGGATAAAGATTCAGAGAGTATATAAAGAATGGAAGGAGGGATAGCGATGAGTAGTGTAAAAAATGGTAAGAAGAAAGATATAAAAATTATTCTATTGGGTATTCTGGTGGGACTTGTTGTGTGTGGTGCAGGAATTTATGGTGTGGTCTCAAGCCGGATAGCAAGCCATGAGTATAAAAACAGTACGGATATTCGGGAGGTTTCGGCTGTTGTCGGATATTGCAGAGAAGTTGTAAATAAAGACAAGGATGAGGATGGATATCATCGTGAAAGAGAATTACGGGAATACAGAGTGAAAGTCACTTTTGAGATCGATGGAGAAACCTACCAAGACAGAGACACCGTATACTGCTGGAACAATGAGGAGATCAATACAGGGGACGAGATCGACGTGGAAGTTTACAGAACGTCCAAAGGAAAATATAAGATTGCGCCGGACAGAGATCCCCTGGAATTCTTGTTCTGCTGTGTAGCTATTATCCTTGGGGCAGGTTTTGCAGCGATCTTCATAGCCGAAATGTTCAAGGAAGAACCGGAAAACGGTGAAGAATCAGAAAAAAAGAAAAATAAGGATAAAAATAGAAATAGATAACATGAAATGGGAGGCGACATATGGGACTATCAGATGCATCGTGGTTTGCTGCAACAGTTGCCATTTTGTTAGGGATTTATATCGGTGAACGGATACTGGATATCGATTTTTCTGTTTTTCTGGCAAAAAACCGGAAAAAGGGGAAAATAAAAAGAATGATGGAACAGCGCGGCGATACCACTCTTCAAAAGTCAGGGATACGCCGTGATATAAGGAAAGCCTTCGAGAGAATCCTGATTCCCCTTGAAAAAGCAGATAAAAACAGACTTCCCTCAAGAATGGATATGACTTTTCGGAAAAATATCGTAAGACAGATTGATCGACTGAATCAGCAGAAGCTGTGCCGTGAGATTCTGATGACAGACGTGGAAGTTCAGCCGGACAATGATTTTGAACGATGGAATAATGATGGACGAGAATGGAGAGAATCTATTATCAAGTGCAGTGCTCTGGAACGCCTGATTTCCACTGAAGATGGGAAAATCCGTTATGAGAATTATCGAAAACATGCCTATCTTCGGATCCTTCAGTCTCGGCATATCCGAAACTCAGATCGTGTCCAGAAGAAAAAAAGTTATTATTCCACCGTACAGAAAATCATCTGTCCATCCTGTGGAGCGTCGGTGGAACTGACCGGTCAGCAGGTGGTCTGTGAGTACTGCGGAGGTGTGATCCGAAGCGAGTTTTATGACTGGCAGACGGAAAGATTTGAGGTATATGATCGAGGATACAGAAGTTTCTCTGACAGCCGGTGTTGGTGCAGCTCTTCTGGTTTTTGTGCTGATCCTGGTATCCAATCAGTTTTTCCGAAACAGACAGGAAAAGATGGCGGACTCCATAGTAAGATACTCGGAGAATTATCTCAGGTCCTGTATCGGTGATGCCATTTATAACGAAACAGAATCGGATGAACTGATGGATTATGGAATCGGAAATATCACGTTAAAGAAAGTGGTCAACACAGAAGATATTACAAAAATAAAGGTAAAAGTCTGTGCAAGCGAGACCTATTTGCCAGATAGAAGAAATCCATATAGAAAAAAAGTGAAGCGAACACTTATCATGCAAAGAGCCCGTTACCCGGAAAGAAGAAGAGAAGACGGCGTTTTCTTCATGGAGAAAGAATGTCCATCCTGTGGAGCCAACTTTGTACCGGATGAGAATCATTGCTGCTCCTTCTGTGGATACAGCCTGAAGAGTGACAATGCAAAATGGATTTTGGTAAAATAGAAGAAAAAAATAGTGCAGGAAGCGGGACTTGAACCCGCACGATATTGCTACCACAGGCACCTGAAGCCTGCGCGTCTGCCAATTCCGCCATTCCTGCACATCTGTTAAGTATGAAATTTGTTTGCCGCTCCGTCAACGACAAGTGATACTATACAGCATAAAACGCAAAGTGTCAACACTTTTTTTGAAAAAAAGATAAAAAAATATTTCTCTCGCAGAAAGCGACACTTTTCTCAAATAAAGTATTGAAATGAAAAAGACTTTGTGGTAAAATCTCTAAGATTACGCAAGGGGGAGTGATTTCAAGGGGAATTTCTCCCCTTTTATGCGGAAAAAGACACAAACGGGCTGCAAAAAGCCTACATAAGAAAAGAGAAAGGAAACGGAATGATGAAAGCTTTTTTAATACTTGAAGATGGACATGTATTTACCGGAACCAGCATTGGAGCCAAAAAAGAAGTCATCAGCGAGATCGTATTCAATACTTCCATGACTGGATATCTGGAAGTGCTGACAGACCCGTCTTACGCAGGCCAGGCTGTATGTATGACTTATCCGCTGATCGGCAATTACGGTATTTGCTATGAGGATACGGAGTCTTTGAGACCATGGCCGGATGGATATATTGTAAGAGAACTTTCCAGAACACCAAGCAACTTCCGGTGTGAAGATACGATTCAGAATTTTCTGAAACGATTTGACATTCCGGGAATCGCAGGGATCGATACCCGCGCGCTGACCAGAATCCTGAGAGAAAAAGGAACCATGAATGGTATGATCACAACGGATGAAAATTATGATTTGGATACCATCATTCCGAGACTGAAAGCATATACTACAGGAAAAGTAGTGGAGAAAGTAACCTGTTCTGAGAAAAAGGTACTGAAAGGCAGCGGAAAGAAAGTAGCCCTTCTGGATCTTGGCGCAAAGAACAACATCGCGAAATCTCTGAATAAAAGAGGATGCGAGGTAACGATTTATCCTGCATCTACCACAGCAGAGGAGATCCTGGCATCCAATCCGGACGGTATCATGCTGTCATACGGCCCTGGAGATCCGAAGGAGTGTACGGAAGTGATCAAAGAGATCCGTAAATTATACGAGTCCGACACACCGATCTTCGCAATCTGTCTTGGACATCAGCTGATGGCACTGGCAACCGGTGCGGATACCCATAAGATGAAATACGGTCACAGAGGAGGCAATCATCCGGTCAAAGATCTGGAAACCGGAAGAGTGTATATTTCTTCTCAGAACCACGGATATGTGGTAGACACCGACAATCTGGATCCGAAAGTTGCCGTACCGGCGTTTATCAATGTAAACGACGGAACCAATGAAGGACTGAAATATACAGGGAAAAATATTTTCACCGTACAGTTCCATCCGGAAGCATGCCCGGGACCACAGGATTCCGGTTATCTGTTTGACCGGTTTATCAAAATGATGGGAGGAGAAGAGTAATGCCAAAGAATCCAGAGATTAAGAAAGTACTGATGATTGGTTCTGGTCCGATTGTTATCGGTCAGGCAGCAGAATTTGACTATGCAGGAACACAGGCCTGCCGTTCTCTGAAAGAAGAGGGCGTGGAAGTTGTCCTGTTGAACTCCAACCCGGCAACCATCATGACCGATAAAGATATCGCAGACAAAGTTTACATTGAGCCGCTGACCGTAGAGGTTGTGGAACAGCTGATCCTGAAAGAAAAACCGGACAGCGTGCTTCCTACCCTGGGTGGTCAGGCAGGACTGAACCTGGCGATGGAACTGGAAGAGAGAGGATTCTTAAAAGAACATAATGTAAGACTGATCGGTACGACTTCCCAGACCATCAAAAAAGCAGAAGACCGTCAGGAATTCAAAGATACGATGGAAAAGATCGGTGAGCCGGTTGCGGCATCCCTGGTTGTTACAACCGTAGAAGACGGTATTGCATTTACCAACACGATCGGTTATCCGGTGGTTCTTCGTCCGGCATATACCCTGGGCGGAAGCGGCGGCGGTATCGCTCACAACGAAGCGGAACTGATCGAGATCCTGGAAAATGGTCTGCGTCTTTCCCGTGTAGGCGAGGTTCTGGTAGAGAGATGTATCGCCGGATGGAAAGAAATCGAGTACGAAGTAATGCGTGACGGCGCAGGAAACTGCATCACCGTTTGTAATATGGAAAACCTGGATCCGGTTGGTGTACATACCGGTGACAGTATCGTTGTGGCACCGTCTCAGACACTGGGTGATAAAGAATACCAGATGCTGAGAACTTCCGCACTGAACATCATCACAGAGCTTGGCATCACCGGTGGATGTAACGTACAGTACGCTCTGAATCCGGACAGCTTTGAATACTGTGTGATCGAGGTAAACCCGCGTGTATCCCGTTCTTCCGCACTGGCAAGTAAGGCAACCGGATACCCGATCGCAAAAGTAGCAGCAAAGATCGCTCTGGGTTACACTCTGGATGAGATCCCGAATGCCATTACCGGAAAAACTTATGCAAGTTTCGAGCCGATGTTAGACTACTGTGTTGTCAAGATTCCGCGTCTGCCATTTGATAAATTTATCAGTGCAAAACGTACCCTGACCACACAGATGAAAGCAACCGGTGAGGTTATGAGTATCTGCAATAACTTCGAAGGTGCACTGATGAAAGCCATCCGTTCCCTGGAACAGCACGTAGACAGCCTGATGTCCTACGATTTCTCAAATCTGTCCAGAGAAGAGATGCTGCAGGAACTTCATATTGTAGATGATATGAGAATCTGGAGAATCGCACAGGCGATCCGCATCGGTATTTCTCAGGAAGAGATCCATGAGATCACCAAGATCGATCTGTGGTTTATCGATAAAATCGCGATCCTGACCGAGATGGAATATGCGTTAAAGACCAGGGAACTGGACGAGGATCTGTTAAGAGAAGCAAAACGCATGGAATTCCCGGATTATGTGATCGCAAAACTGAATGGAAAGACAGAAGAAACGGTAAAAGAAATGCGTAAAACATACGGTATCACCGCAGCTTACAAAATGGTAGATACCTGTGCCGCTGAGTTTGCAGCCACCACACCGTATTATTACTCTGTATATGGCGGAGAAAATGAGGCAGAGCGCACACCGGACAAGAAAAAAGTTCTGGTACTTGGTTCCGGCCCGATCCGTATCGGACAGGGTATCGAGTTCGACTTCTGTTCTGTACACTGTACCTGGGCCTTTGCAAAAGAAGGTTATGAGACCATCATCATCAACAACAACCCGGAAACCGTAAGTACAGACTTTGATATCGCTGACAAACTGTATTTTGAGCCGCTTACACCGGAAGATGTGGAAAACATCGTAAATATCGAGAAACCGGACGGAGCAGTGGTGCAGTTCGGTGGACAGACCGCTATCAAACTGACTGAAGCACTGATGAAGATGGGTGTGCCGATCCTCGGAACATCCGCAGAAAATGTAGATGCAGCCGAAGACCGTGAGCTGTTCGATGAGATCCTGGAACAGTGCCAGATCCCGAGACCAAAGGGACAGACCGTATTTACCGCTGAAGAGGCTAAGAAAGCTGCCAACGAACTGGGTTATCCGGTTCTGGTTCGTCCTTCTTACGTTCTGGGTGGTCAGGGTATGCAGATCGCGATCAACGATGAAGATGTGGAACAGTACATCGGCATCATCAACCGGATCGCACAGGAACATCCGATCCTGGTCGACAAATACCTGGTAGGTAAAGAGATCGAGGTTGATGCGGTATGCGACGGCGAAGACATCGTAATCCCGGGTATCATGGAGCATATCGAGAGAGCCGGTATCCATTCCGGAGACAGTATCTCTGTATATCCGGCACAGACCATCAGCAAGACTGCAAAAGCTACCATTGAAGAATACACCAAACGTCTGGCCAAAGCACTGCATGTCATCGGTATGATCAATATTCAGTTTATCG
>ERZ836877.1128-NODE-1128-length-42021-cov-7.250536_pt1 | contig 42021 bp, 26 predicted proteins | sample MGYA00519469_ERZ836877 | MGnify/ENA primary metagenome ERZ836877 (study PRJEB31850, sample SAMEA3708809) | human gut metagenome | biome: human gut; feature: human-associated habitat; material: faeces | place: China | collected 2014 ...
CATCTCAGACTTTTTGGCCTGTGGTTTAACAGATATTATGAAACACCCTCTTAATTTGCATACATTGTTTTTATGTCCTATATTTGCACTATGTTAACCAAAATCATACCATTAGCTCTTGCATTGACGCTTGAAGCCTCGTCGGTAAAGGCCGCCGACATCGAACTGTTCAACTATGCCGAGCCCGACGGCAATTCGGGCCTGCGCCTGGCCTGGCGCACCGACAGCACGTCGCAGTGGCAACCTCTCGGATACGATTTCGTCAGAAGCGACTTCGGCCCATGGGGCTCGTTCAAGAAAATGTTCGGACCTAAATTGTTTGTCAACGGTGCCGACGGTCGCTGGACGGCCATATGGAATGCCTCGCCCGACGGCGACGTGACGGCCCTCACAAGCACCGCCGACTTCGCCTCATGGACACCGCAGCAGTACTTCGCATCGCCCCTTGATCTGCCGCGCGACATGTATCCGGCAAACGCACTTACGCCCGACAGCGCCACGATCGACGGCAAACGTTATGGCGGCTATGTGCAGAAAGCCCCCGCCGCGCTTGTCGACAGTCTTAAAAAGTTCGTGGAACACCGCCGTTCGCTCGACCGCCTCTACGGCGAGCGTGCCGCCGATGACAGCAAGCGCTTCGCAGGGCTCAAAGAAGTAAACATGACAGTCAGCCCGGCCAACGCGCCGGCCAGGCCGATATCCGACATGCTCGTCGGCATCTTCTTCGAAGATATCAACTACGGAGCCGACGGCGGACTTTACGCCGAACTGGTGCAGAACCGCGACTTCGAATATAAACCGTCCGACCGTACCGGCGACCAGAAATGGAATGCCACACGCGCCTGGAGCACCGAAGGCGACGGATCCATGTCTATTCTGACCGACAAGCCCGTACACCCCAACAACCCGCACTACGCCCATATTTCGGCACACGGCGATTTCGCACTCTCCAACGAGGGCTACGACTCCATCGCCGTGAAAAAAGGCGAGACCTACCGTTTCTCGCTCATGGCCTCGGCTCCCGCCCTCTGCAAAATACGCGTAAGCCTAACGGACAAAAGCGGCAGGACTCTCGCCACAAAGACGATCAGCGTAAAAGGAGACTCGTGGAATACATACAAGGCCGAGCTGAAACCCTCGGCATCGTGCACCGATGCCTCACTTACACTGCGCTTCGCCAAAGGCGCCGAAGCCGACATCGACATGGTGTCGCTCTTCCCGGCGAAGACATTCCTCGGACGCGAGAACGGTCTCCGCGCTGACCTCGCCCAGAAACTCGCCGACATCCACCCGCGCTTCGTGCGCTTCCCCGGCGGCTGCGTGGCCCACGGCGACGGTATAGACAATATTTACGACTGGAAAGGCTCTATCGGTCCACTGGAGGCCCGCAAGCCCCTACGCAATCTCTGGGGCTATCACCAGACCCGCGGACTCGGATACCACGAATACTTCCAGTTCTGCGAGGACATCGGCGCCGAACCGCTGCCGGTGCTCGCCGCAGGCGTCCCGTGCCAGAACTCGGGCCAGCCTCACAGCCACTCGACATGCGCCATCGATACATACGGCCAGCAGAACGGCATTCCGATGGAAGACATGCCCGCATACATACAGGACGTGCTCGACCTCATCGAGTATGCCAACGGCCCGGCCGACTCGAAATGGGGCTCGCTGCGTGCCGCCGCCGGCCATCCCGAGCCTTTCAACATGAAATATATAGGCATCGGCAACGAGGACATGATCACCGAAGTATTCGTGCCCCGCTTCAAGATGATTTACGATGCCGTGCGCGCCGCGCACCCCGAAATAACCGTGATAGGCACCGTCGGCCCCTTCTATGAGGGTACCGACTATGAACGCGGCTGGCAGCTCGCACGCGAACTCAAAATTCCGATGGTCGACGAGCACTACTATGTCGCCCCCGGATGGCTCATCTACAACCGCGACTTCTACGACAGCTATCCCCGCGGCGGCACAAAGGTATACCTCGGCGAATATGCCTCGCATCTGCCGGGTCGCCCCAACAACGTCGAGACTGCCCTCTCCGATGCCTTGTATCTCACCGACGTCGAGCGCAACGGCGATGTCGTAGCAATGACTTCATATGCTCCTCTGCTGGCCAAGAACGGCCACACCCAGTGGCGCCCCGACATGATATATTTCGACAACACCGACGTATATCCCACTCCCGAATACTATGTGCAGCGCCTCTACGGCAACAATAGCGGCGACAGCTATATTCCCACCACACTCGCCGTCAACTCGTCCGACCCCAAGGTCAAGGCCCGCATAGGAGTGAGCGTTGTCGCCGACAGCAAGACGGGGCGCCGCGTTGTCAAACTCGTCAACATGCTGCCCGTACCCCTCAAAGCCAATCTGTCGGAACTCGGCATAAAAGCGAAAAATGTCAGCGCGGAGCAACTTACCGGCGATCCTGCCGACGAAACGGCAAAATCCGCCCGTACGACCGTCGCCCTTCCTGAAGCGACACTGCCCCCCTACTCCTTTACAGTCTTCAGCTATTGATTACGACGCCAACAGAAACCAAAAGACCAATCTTGCCGGATTGGTCTTTTTTATGCGCCAAAATAAATCGGGTAAATCTGCGTTATAATATAGCAATGAAGACAATTATCACTTTCCTCGCCATAATCGCGGTTTCGTTCGGACTTGCTTCGTGCATCGAGGACGGATTTTCGAGCTCGCCCTCCGAACAGCCCGTTTTTTCGACCGATACCCTGCATATGGGTGTCATATTCACCGAAGAACCTTCGCCGACAAGCCGCTTCATGGTCTACAATCCGCATGCGAAGTCGCTGTCGATAAGCGATATCCGTCTGTCGGGCGAAAACGCCTCCCGTTTCCGTGTGAACGTCGACGGTATCAGCGGCACCAGCTTCTCCAATGTCGAGATCCGCTCAAAGGACTCGATCTACGTGTTTGTGGAGGCCACTCTGCCCGAAGTTGACGCCAACGAGCCCGTCGCTGTCGAAGCAAAACTCGACTTCACCACCAACGGTGTCGTGAGCAGCGTGGTGCTACGCGCCGACGGCCAGAACGTGCGCCGTCTACGCGCCGAGACCATCGCGGCCGACACCCGCTTCGACTCAGCGGTTCCGTATCAGATATTCGACTCCCTGGTCGTAGCTCCCGGTGCAACTCTCACTCTCGCACCCGGCACCACACTGTGCTTTCATGACAAGGCCGAACTGATAGTGCGTGGCACACTCATTACCGAAGGCACAGCCGAAGCGCCGGTGAACATGGCAGGCGACCGCACTGGAAATGTCGTAGGCGACATCTCGTTCGACATCATGTCGCGCCAGTGGGGCGGCGTTTACTTCGCGCCAGAATCCGACGGAAATATACTGTCCCATACCGACATACGCAACACATGGTACGGCGTAGCCGTCGAAGGCGACGGCGCTTCAACCGACACCTCCCTGACCATGCTCAACTGCCGGCTCCACAATTCAGCCGGTCTCGTGCTCGAAGCGGTGCACAGCTCTGTCGAGGCCACCGGATGCGAATTTGCCGAAGGAGGCGCCGGCCTCGTCTATCTTCACGGAGGCCAACACACTTTCAACCACTGCACCCTCGCAAACAACTATCTCTTCGCGGCAATTTCAGGGCCGGCCCTCGCGTTCGGACATCTCGGCGCCGACGAAAAGACAGGCCTCGACGACGGTTCGGGACTGCCCTATCTCAAAGCCGACATCACCAACACTATCATCTACGGCCTCGGGGCCGATCTGTCGCACGGAGATCTCACAGATACCGGTGTGCGGCTGCACCGCTGTCTCTTCAAGAGCGAAGGCTCCGACGACGACAACTTCACCGAATGCATATGGGATGCCGACCCGCTCTACTACACCATACGATCGGAATATCTGTTCGACTACCGTCTGATGCCCGAATCACCGGCCATCGGCGCCGCCGATCCGGCATACGCCGCACCTGCCGATGCCTATGGCCGACCGCGGGGAACCTCGCCCGATCTCGGAGCATATGTATACACCGAGCCGGAAGTGTAGTCAAAAGGTATTATTATTTGGACTAAAGAGCGTCACCGACGCTCTTTTCTTGTATCAGACGGGTAATCGGCCTATCTTTGCGCTCTGAACAGCAACCCCCCCGTGTGTGTTTTTATTTCATATACATGCTTAACGTATCTTATGAAACGATTCATCGCAATAACAGCAATAGCCATATCTTTAGGCGTTTCGGCCCAGCGATCCGAGCCGATACCTTTCGGCGATTTCAACAACTGGGTCACCCGCAACATCAAGGAATCGCGGGTCATCGGCGGCAATATCCGGCAGGTGTATGCCGTAGGGCCGACAAAGACCATAGACGGCGACGAGCCTTATGTCAATCAGGGCGGGTCGCCCTGGGCGTCGTCGAATGTCATGGCAAAGGTGATGGGCATAACCAAGACAAGCAACGCCGTCTATCCCGACGAGCGCGCGGCAGGCAACAAATGCGCCAAACTCTGCACACAGATGGAAAACTGCAAGGCCATCGGCATAATCAACATCGACGTGATGGTAGCGGGCACACTTTTCCTGGGCCAGATGTTCGAGCCTATAAAATCAACCTCCGATCCTTATTCGAAAATGGAAATGGGCATTCCTTTCACGAAACGCCCTACGGCACTCCGCTACGACTATAAACTCGAAATTCCGACCGGAGGCAGAATTGTATATTCAAGCGGATTCGGCAAGAAAAAGACATATCCCGGCACCGACAAGGCCGAGGTATTCATAATCCTCCAGCGCCGATGGGAAGACGAAGACGGCAATCTCTATGCCAAGCGTGTCGGCACAGGCCGCGAACTGCTCGGACACGCGACGGACGGTTGGAAAAACGGTCATAAACTTGCCGTAAACTACGGCGACATATCCGGAAAATCTTTTTTCAAGCCCAATATGGGTCTCATAGCCGAGGAAAACAGCTACTATGCACGCAACTCGAAAGGCAAGATGGTGCCCGTGCATGAAGTGGGATGGGACGAAGCCTCGGCCACACCCACACACCTCATAGTGATGTTCTCCTCAGGCAGCGGCAAACCCTACACCGGCATTCCCGGCATGACCCTCTGGGTCGATAACGTAGCCCTGGCCTATTAGGCTGACGAGCTATTGAGCTGACAGGTCTTTAGGGTCTTTAACGACCTTAATGACTTTAAGGACCTTGGAAACCCTGATTTATCAGCACCCTGTCAGCCTAAATTGTTGCGGACGGCGGCAAGGTAGGCGGCCATGGCGGCGGAGTCGCGGGAGGCCACGATGTCGCGGAGTTCGGCAAGAGAAGCGCAAATGCGGTCGAGCTGTGCCACGGAGTCGGGATTGAAGAGGATTTCCGACAGCAGATAGTCGTCCTCGCTCATCAGGCCGCGTGCGATGGCCATATGGCGCTTGAAAGTGGTGCCGGGTGCCGGCTGATGTTTCATTGCGGCGCCGAACACAAGGCTCGACGCAAAAGGCACAGACAGCGAGTATGCTATGGTCTCATCGTGTCCACGGAATGTATAATGCTCCATATGAAGGCCGAGCGAGGCATAGAGCTTTTCGAAAAAGGCTATCCCGGCAGGATCTCCCTCGCTGATTATAATTGCGTTCTCGTCGGCAAGATTTGACAAGGAGGCGAATGTAGGCCCGAACATAGGGTGTGTTGACACAAATGGATGCCCGGCCCCGGCATAGAACTCGGGCAACCCCCTCTTCACTGATGCGATATCGCTCAGCATGGTCTCAGGACCTATATAGGGCAGCACCTGACGGAATGCTTCGAGAGTATATTTTACCGTAGCCGCGTTGAGCACCATATCCGGCCCGAAGTCGGCCACTTCGTCGAGCGAGGCGAAGCGGCGCACATTATATGTGAAACGCAGGCGGCCGGGATCTCGGTCGTAAACGGCCACATCGTGGTCAAACGACAGAAGATCGCATAAAAACGAGCCCATCTTGCCCGCTCCCAGTATCAGTATCTTCATTGCAGTTCAATTTGCTGGCGCACCGACTCCTCGTGAATGGAGGCGAGCACATTTTTAATAAAATCGGCATTAAGGTCGAGCTGCACGGCGGCATCCACCCGCTTCTGCATGAGATCGTTGTAGCGTCCCGGCTGGAGTACGGGCATATTGTGTTCCTTCTTATAGCGTCCGATGTCGCGTGCCACGCGCATACGTTTGGCAAGAAGCTCGAGAAGTTCGTCGTCGAGACGGTCGATCTGCTTGCGAAGGAGACCGAGGCTTTCGGTCGATGTTGTCTCTGAAGGAATGACAAGAGTGTCAAGTATATAGGCGAGCACATCGGGGGTAATCTGCTGCGCGCTGTCGCTCAAGGCATTCTCCGGGTGGCAGTGGCACTCCACGATCAGACCGTCGAAATTCATGTCGAGGGCCTGTTGCGAGAGAGGTGCGATAAGTTCCCGCTTGCCTCCGATATGACTCGGGTCGCAGATTACAGGCAGCTCGGGCAGACGACGGTGCAACTCGATCGGTATGCGCCATTTGGGCGGATTGCGGTATATATGCTTGCCGTAGGCGCTGAAACCACGGTGTATGGCGCCTATGCGCCGTATGCCTGCGCCGTTGATACGCTCCATTGCCCCTATCCACAGTTCGAGATCGGGATTGACAGGGTTCTTGACAAGTACGGCCAGCGAGTCGCGACGTTCCTGTGGAAGAGAGGCCAGCACATCGGCGATCTCCTGCACGGCGAACGGATTGGCCGACGTACGCGCACCGATCCACAGCACATCGACACCTGCATCGAGGGCCTCGCGGGTATGGCGCTCATTGGCGACTTCTGTGGCGATCAGCATGCCGGTCTCGGCCTTTACTTTGGTCAGCCACCGGAGGGCGGGCGAACCAATGCCCTCGAAGCCACCCGGCTTGGTACGGGGCTTCCATACCCCGGCACGGAAAATTTTGATGCCTGCGGCGGCAAGCGCGCGGGCAGCCTCGAGAGTCTGCGCCTCGCTTTCGGCACTGCAGGGGCCGGCGAGCACGAAGGGGCGCCGCGCCATTATCTCATCCGGAAATATCTTCTCTAATATCATAGTCTATCGTAATTTATGTTATTCCATCAAGCGTTCAAGAGCTGCCTTGAGAACCGGCAGCGGAGCACAGAGCGAAATGCGAATATAGCGCTCGCCCGCCGACCCGAAGATGAAGCCCGGAGTTATGAAGACATGCTTCTCGGCAAGAATCCGGTCGGCAAAAGCCTCGGCGCTAAGTTCGCTGTCGGGAATACGGCCCCAGAGGAAAAGCCCCTGCTGGCCCGGGCGCCAGGAACAGCCGAGAGCGTCCATTATGCGGCCGCACACAGCCTGACGCGCCCGATATTCGGCATTGAGCGACTCATACCAGCTGTCGGGCGCCCCGAGAGCGCCGACAGCACCTTCCATGATGGCGCGTGGCTGGCCGGAGTCGATGTTGCTCTTCACCTTCAGCACCCATTCGACAAAGCGGGGATTGCCGACGAGCATGCCTACACGCCAACCGGCCATGTTCAGACATTTGCTGAGCGAATTCATCTCCAGAGCCACATCTTCGGCCCCTGGAACGTTGAATATACTCAACGGACAGTCGTTCAGAATCATGCTGTACGGATTGTCATTGACAATCACAATGCCGTGGCGCCGGCCGAAATCGACCAGTCGGGCGAATATATCGAGCGTCGCGGGCGTACCTGTAGGCATGTGAGGATAATTGACCCACATCAGTTTTATGCGTTCGAGAGGAAGACGCTCGAGCTCCTCGAAATCGGGCGCCCAGCCGGTAGCCTCGCTCAGCCGGTAGGTGAATACATCGGCAAGCGCTATGCGCGAGGCTGATGTATATGTCGGATATCCGGGATCGGGCACAAGAACGCCGTCGCCGGGATCGAGAAAGGCGAGCGCTACATTGAGCACACCCTCTTTAGAGCCTATGAGCGGCAGGATATTGCGGTCGGGATCAAGTCCGGTCACTCCATAGCGGCGCGCGTACCATGAGGCGAAGGCACGTCGCAGTTCCGGCAGCCCGACGGTCATCTGATAGCCATGCGTATCAGGACGCTCAAGGCACTTCACGGCCGCATCTACGGCCACTGAAGGCGGGGGAAGATCGGGCCCTCCGATGCCGAGCGAGATAATATCGACGCCATCGGCCCGCAGACGTGCTATCTCCTTGAGCTTGCGCGAGAAATAGTACTCGCTCACATGGTCGAGACGCCCTGCCGGGCGTATTTCCTTAGTCTTTGTCATATATTGCAGAACGGTATTCACCGAGAATTTTGAAATCGTTGATAAGAGGCCGCACCGCCTCGAGAGCCTGCCGGTAGCGCACCACGTTTCCGAAAGTGAGATCGACATAGAAGCGGTATTCCCACTCGCGGCCTATGATGGGCGCCGACTGGATCTTGGATAGATTCATGTCGTAGAACGACAGGATAGCCAGCACCTTCGAGAGCGCCCCCGCGGCATGCGGAAGCGTGAACATGAGCGAAGCCTTGTCGGCCACAAGCTCGTCGGGTCCGAATTCGGCCGCAAGAAGAGGATCGGCCAATATAAGAAACCGCGTGAAGTTGCGTTTGTTCGTCTCGATGCCTTCGGCAAGGATATCGAGGCCGTAAAGACGGGCGGCATAGTCGCCGCACACGGCGGCATGGCCCGCAAGGCCCTCCGAAGCAATCTCACGCGCGCTTCCGGCAGTATCGAAACGCTCCACCATCTTCATGCGCGGATGACGGCGAAGCCACTGCTCGCACTGCATCAGGGCCATAGGGTGCGAATTGACCTCGACTATATCGTCGACCGTCTGACCCGGCAAGGCGCAGAGCACATGCGATATACGCTTCTTATGCTCGCCTATGATACGCAGGTCGGCTCCGCGCAAAAGTTCATGATTGCTCATGATACTGCCAGCTATGGTATTCTCTATAGCGGCTATGCCGAGCAGCGAGGCGTCGTAACGGAGGGCCTCGAAAAGCTCGGGAAAGGTATCGAAACCGACGGTCTCCACCTCGCAGTCGCCGAAATACTCGCGGGCGGCGGCATCGTGAAAGCAGCCGGCCACACCCTGTATGCCTACTCTTATCTTCTTTTTCATATTATAAAAAATGCCCCGCGGCTACCGGCCTACGGGGCATTATATCAATAATAATTATGGCTCACAGCGCCCCGCTTCTATCGGTATGATAAAAGTAATAAAAAAAGGGGTAAAAAAAGCTGAGTGCCGTCATATGATTCTTCTTTTAACAATGCAAAGATAACTATATTTCGTGAAACGCAAACATTTTTCCGAAAATATTATCTTTTCACAAGCTTTTTTATCGTTTTACAGCCTTAACGGTGGCATTATCGCCGCGAAGCAGGTAGATTCCGCGGTCGAGACCGTCGAGAGCCCTCAAGGCTTCGGCGCCTCGCCGCACAAGAATACCCGAGATATCGTAGACATCAACCGGAGCGTCAGGAGCGATCACGGCACCGATGCCCGTCGATACGGGATCTTCCCCGATGTAGACCACCGGCTCGGCGAAATCGAAACCGGGAGTATCGTCGTTCGATATGTAGGCATGTGCGGCCTTAACGGTACGCGGAGCGTCAAGCGAGAACCACGAGCCTTCGATGGAATGCGCGAGCACATAGTGCGAGGCCGAGGCCTCGACATCGACGTGTGTACCCGTGAGAGCGCCGACGGTATATGAGTCGCGATCATTGACAGGCACGCCCGTAAACGATAGTACGGACGTCTCACGGGGCTGCACAGCCGTTTTCTTCACGATATAAGGCACATTGGCCTTCAACGTGCGGCCCTGCGGTGTAAGTTTGAGCACATGGCAACCGTCGCCGTCCTCGACATCGGCTTCAGCCGTCAGATTAGCCTCATATCCCTCGGGCAGCTCGGCATCGAAAGGCAGAATCAGGGTATCGTAGGTCTCGCCCTCCATACTCCACTCCACCGTTGTCTCCTCGGGGCCATAATATATGAGAGTAAGATTATCGAGGAAGAAATTTGTCGCAGACTGGGTTCCGGCCTTGCTGAAATCCAGTTCTATAGCCTGGCCGTCGGCAAGGACTATCCTGTGGGTCAGAACATATTCGGCACCGGTCTCTCCTCTGAAAAGGGCAATGACATCGGCGGCACCGGTCTTGTCGGTAGCCTTAACTGATTTGAAGACATCCTCACCGTTGATTTTATACATCGTATCGTTGTTTCCGGCCAAAGCATTGTCGTGGGTTATCTGCATGGACAGTTCATAGACCCCGGCAGGCAATCCGGCGACAGATTTTTTCAGACTCCAGTTCGTATATTGGCCACAGCCTGTAGATGCCTTATCGTTGTAGCAGCGGAGAAGACAGGCCTTGTCGTTCCAGGCATTTGTGCCGTCGACAACCATATGCGACGATCCCTGTCTGCCAAAAGCGCCCGAATATGAATTTGTGACAACAGTCCAGCCGGCCACGCCGTTATCGGGATTATCGCCGTCATTAGGCAGGAAACGATGACCGCGGATCATATAGGAAATATCGGCACCGTTGTCCCCGGAGGCACCGGCTATCGCCTCGGCGAAATAATCGTCGACGGCAATCACTTCCCACCACTGCATGGGATCGTTCTCGTCAATGGCGACACCGTCGACCAGATATGCCGTCCCGTCGGCATAAGTGTTGGACGCTGCAACGGCGCCCAGAGCCATAGCGCCTCGGGTAAACATGTAATATCCGGAGCCGACACGCCTGGCCGAGAACTGTGCCGGCGATGTATTGTCTACGAAATAATTCTCGCCGATACCGTTGAGGACACCGCCCTGTGTGAATGTGGTGTTGAGGGCATACACATTGTTGGACTGATCAAAGGCAGGGGTTATACGGATTCCGTATTTACCGAGCGCGGCATGCGTGCCCCAGTCGGCACCGGCCGACAACAGTTCGCCTGTCGCGACATTACGCATGAAATACTGGCGTCCTTCCTCCCAAAGATTCTCGCCGCCGGAGTTTTTGAAGAGCTCGTCGTCGAGGATATAGTCCTTGATGTAGTAGAAGTTGTTTTCGTAGATCGCCGGGACGAGTTCGACGCCTTTGGTGTCGTAGCCGTCGTGCGAGTCGGTCAGCACCCAATCGGAGAAGACCGTTCCCGTCGGGCCGCTCTGACCGTTCTGCTGCGCGGTGCGGAGTAGGGAAGTGAAGTGCGGATTGGTATATGTGGCGTTCTTAAGATATCCCTTGGTATTCTCCCCGTCATATGCTCCGGAGGTGAATATCATAGACCAGTCCGGTTTGTAGATACCGTCCTGCCGCTTGACATCGTTGGGGAGACTCTGTGTGCAGTTACGTGCGAAGAGATCGGTCATGGACGAAAGCTCGATCTGCAGCTCGTCGGCATTATCGGGCGAAGAGACGTCGGTCGCGAAAATACGGCCGTTGACAGTGCCGTCGGCAGCATTTGTCGCCGTCACATAGTTGTCGGCCGACCACTGCTCTTCCGAACCGGGCCAGTTGGAAAGATTTCCGGCCTTGGCGATATGGGCGAAATCGATGCGGTCGCGACGGAAGACAACCATTTTGCCGCGGATATCGCTCACCTTGAGATAGGGAGTATAGTCGACTATATAATCGTTGTATTTCTGATTGAAGAACTGGTTGAAAAGCTCGTTATACTGGCTCTGCGAGGCGGCGTCGTCTTTTGCTCCAAGAATTTTGTTGCCGGTCGAGGCCTCGCCGCTGCGATAGATGTTGCCCCTGAAAAGATGTATGACAAAGAATTCTGTCGGATGGGCATCGAGATATGACGTCAGTTTCACGAAAGCCTCATCGAGAGTAAGTTTCAGCCGGTCTGTACCGTGATTGCAGTACAGCGTGCCGTCGGTCATGCCCGGACGGAAATCGAAGGCGCGTATGCCTGCGGAAAGCTGTTCGTCGAGAGTCTTTTCCTGTGTTGTCGAATAGGTCGGGCCGGTGGCCGAAGCCCATTCGTGCGCCGTGGCGGCATCGTGTGTGCCGGGAATTGATACATGAGCCACATAGACCTCGTCGGGGAGATATTTCTGCCAGTTGGCCACGTCGGCGCGGGCGGATACGAGCGCCGCCGCCTGATCATAGGCAGGCACGGCGGCCGACATGTTCAGAGGCACAGCCGCAAGAAACGACAGTGCAATCGGATATAGGATTTGTTTTTTCATAGGTGTTTATGTCGGTAATAGATAATCATAGGAGCGGCACTTCCGAAAAGCCGCGGCCACATCAGGACAGGCATATCCCGACAGGGCATAAAGATGTTCCTGGATGGCAAAAATAAGTGTTATTTGGACACAAACATCCGGCTTAACAGTCTTTAACTTGTCACGCCGATATTTCCTCCCGACCCGGAGAGCATATCAGCTTATCATATAGCCGTGTCCCGAACGATTGGTGATATGCGAGCCGACATCGCCGAGTTTCTTGCGCAGACGCGATATGTTTGTATCGACTATACGCTCGTTGACTCCGGCAGTATCGTCGGCCCATACGCTACGGTGTATCTCTACACGCGACACATATGTATTCACATTTTTAAGCAGCAATGCAAGAATGGAGAATTCCGTCTTTGTGAGCGCGACAGGCTTGCCGTCGATACGCGTGGTCTGCGAATTGAGATCCACTTCGAGCGACTCGAAGCTGATGACTGCAGCCGAGCGGGCCGGAACACGGTGGCGGCGCATGACAGACTTCACGCGCGCGACCATTTCGCGCAGCGAGAACGGTTTCACGATATAATCGTCGGCTCCGGCATCGAGCGCGTCGATGACTATGCGCTCGCTCTTGATATTGGAATAAAGGATGATGCCTATATGCTCCGTGGCAGAATTGTCTTTCAGGTCGAATATCAGATCCATGCCGCTGTAAGGCTGCTGCATGGCGTCGACAATGACAAGCTGCGTTGTCCGGAGGGAATCAAAGTCGATCTGCTCCGCCACCGGACGGACGTCTACGGCATATCCTTCGCTCCGCAAGTTGACCTGGAGCAACTCGCAGATATTAGGATCGTCGTCGACAATCAGTATATTACCCATGGCTGGAGTGAACGGCATGACTTCAGTTTTAGTATTGCAAATTAAATGATTTAGACCGGAAAGACAATACGAGTAACACAATTGTATCTTTATTGTTTCCGAATATTATCATGAAAAGGCTTCCAGAATGCCCTGGAAGCCCTATTTCTCATAAATGAAACACTATTCCGACCGGTTTATGCGTGCCGCTTCTGGAAGTTCTCGCGGAGAGTGTCGATGACATTGATGATATAGTCGCCCGTCTTCTCGAGGTCTCCGACTATATCCATATAATATATACCGGCCTGGTACTCGTAGTGCTTGTCGTTGATATTGCCGACATTGGCACCGCGCAGGGTATTGCGGTAGTTGTTGATCTCGCGTTCCTTGTTATACGATTCTATCAGCGACTTCTGGTTGACATTCTCGATATCTCCCAGCTGCCTGATCATCATGTTCATGGCCTCGCGCACATAGGTATACATCGAGTCGATATTCTTGTATATCTCTTCGTTGAACTCGACACCGGCCTGTATCTTGCGGTTGAGAATCTTGCCCACGCCCATACAGCTGTCGGCAATGCTCTCGATCTCGCTGATAATATTGAGCATTGCGGCTATTCGCAGCTTGCCTTCGTTCGACAGGCGCCCCTCGGCGCATCGGTTGAGGTAATGTGCGATTTCAAGCTCCATGCGGTCGGAGATATCCTCGTATTTCTCCAGGCGCGAATAGAGCTGGTTGAAATCCTCGCTCTTCTCCTTGGTATGGATAAGGGTCTGCGCCATATCTATCATGCGCCCTACACGCTCGGCATAGACGCTGATCTCTTTCTCGGCCTGGGTGATGTTGAGTTCCGAGGCGTTGAGCAGACCGCCCGATATGAATTTGAGGGTGAATTCCTCGTCGTCGCGATGTTTGGACGGAACGACCCACTCTACGATCTTGACATACAGCCCGGTGAGCCATATCATGATTATGACATTGACGAGGTTGAAGGTCGTGTGGAAAATCGACAGGCCGAACGACACACTCATCTGCATGGCCGCTATGTTGCGGAGCACCTCGTGGCCCGCAGGAAGCGAATTGTCGAAGAGATGATTGTATATTTCGGGCTGGGTAGCCTCGATTTCAGTCACATAATGATAGAGGGCATTGGGATCTCCCTGGCCTATAAGCTCGGTGAGCCATGCGTTCATGTTGGCGAAAGGAACGAACACGCACAGGCACCATATCGTACCGAGGAGATTGAAGAGAAGGTGACCCATAGAGGCCCGCTTGGCGGCGACATTGCCGCTGAGCGACGCAAGAATAGGCGTGATGGTAGTACCGATATTGCTGCCAAGCACAATTGCGCATGCCAGATCAAAGGTTATCCAGCCTTTGCTGCACATGATCAAGGTGATGGCGAATGTGGCGGCCGACGACTGTATCACCATCGTCACGATCAGCCCCACAAGCGCGAAGATAAGTATGGAGCGCAGACCCAGCGACGAGTATTCGCGCAGGCTGGCAAACATCTCGGGATTGTTCTGAAGATCGGGAACGAAATCGCTGATCAGGTCAAGGCCCATGAAAAGAAAGGCGAAACCCACCAGCAGTTCGCCGATAGACTTCGTCTTGCTCTTGTTCATAAATAAAAGAACGACGCCCAGGCCTATGAGAGGCAGCATGAACGCCGATATATTTACCTTGAAACCGAATAGAGCTATGATCCAGGCAGTGAATGTAGTGCCGACATTCGCGCCCATTATGACGGCCATCGACTGGCCGAGCGACATAAGACCCGCGTTCACGAAGCTCACCACCATCACCGTCGATGCCGACGAGCTCTGGATAAGCGCGGTAATGACTATGCCCGTCAGAAGACCCGCGAAACGGTTGCGGGTCATGGCCGATAAAATATTACGCAGACGATCGCCGGCTGCCTTCTGTAAACCTTCGCTCATCACCTTCATGCCATAGAGGAACAACCCTACGGCTCCGAGAAGGCTCAGAAAGTCTAAAATACTGTAATCCATCGTTTTGTTAAGCGGTGTATATGAAACTCGGACATCACGCCGACTTTGCTTCGCAAAGATAGAAATAATCCCCGAAATCCACAAAAAATTACAGTTACTGGACTTTGATTTCGGAGATGTCGACGAGTTTGTGGATTATGGCATAGACCGTGAGGGCCGGAGCGGAGTGTATGTCGAGTTTGGCACAGATATTCCGGCGGTGTGTCGTCACGGTGTGGGTAGACAGGAAAAGGGTTGCGGCTATCTCCTTTGTGGACAGGCCCCGGGCTATGCAGCGCACGATCTCGCGCTCGCGCGCCGTCAGTTCCTGCGACAGGGCCTGTTCGGAATTGCCGTCGTCTTTGCCTACCTTGGGTTCGAGTCTCTGCGCGGCCGGAACGAGGATACGGTCTTCGATTGCGCAGTGGTCGCGAAGTTCATGCTCGGTGCCGATGATATCGTAGAGAGCCGAGTTGAGAAGATCGCCGTTGCCCTCGCCCTTGTAGTGACAGATAAAAATTTCCTTGAGTTCGTTGAGCTTCGGCGTTATCGAATGATGGCGGGCCTCGAACTCGGCTATACCGAGAGTGCCTCCGGGCACACCGTCGAGCAGACTCTGTATATATGGAAACACATAAGTATTCTCATATTCCATATGCAGCCGCACTTCCTCGGAGTAGTCATCGAAATACCGTAGCAGAAGCATGGCCACCGAATTCTGCTCCGTCATCGGCAACGCTTCGATAAGTTTACGCCGGATCGAAGGCAGAGCGAAGTCCAGAAAATAGCTGTGAGCATTCTTAAGATATACCATCAGTGTGGCAAGATCGATATTGAAATGACGCCACGCACGGTTTTCCGTAAAATTAGCCACGGCGAGAAAGGTATCCGTATCGATGCCCTCGCGCTCGCAGATCTCGCCTACCGAACCGTTGCCGAAGCCAAGCGATATGCCGAATCGGCGGATAAGCATAAGCAACGACGGGTTGTGACGTATAAGTTCGCGGAGAGAATCTGTTCTTTCAAAGGAATTGTCAGTCATTTAGACACAGATTTTTCTTTTAACTCGCAAAATTACAAAAAACGCACAACTGCCGTCAATACCCTCAAGTGAGTAATTTGACATCGGCCACATTGCATATCCGGTACATGACCGGAGTCCATCCAAGCACATCGATTTTAGCCGGACAATGCAAGAAAATATCGAAAAGCACTTTTTATGTTAATTTTTACCCAGAGGCATTAACAATATCGGCCCATCTGTTAAATCAAGTTAAACAGATGCATTTTTTCTTGCGAAAACATGTTGTATAACATAATTCTTTATACCTTTGCATCAGTTTTTCATGGTATTAGATTTAAGGTGAAAAGATTATTCGTCGTGATGACGGGTAATTTTTTTTATATTCGCCCCTCAGGGGGCTTTTTTTGTAGCCTTGTTCTTCTTTTTCCCCGAGCCGCTCAGATCGCACTGAAGCTGTGCTCCGACAAGGACAATAAGTTCATTACCAAAAGCTTTGGTCTTAAATGACCGTCTTTCAAACACAGGATCTTCATCGCTATACCAAGAATTCCCGTCTTTTAGACGCATAGCAGACAGTACTACCTCATCGGGGCATCCTATGCGATGACGATAATTGATATCCATAATTATGCTGACATATCTGGAGGTACGGTAACCGAATGTGAATCCGCCCTCCATAATAAATCTTCCTATATTTCGTTCGGCTCTGTAGTATTCCTCACCGGCATCTGCCGGGTATTCGAAATCTCTATATGGATGCGCGTAGAGATCGTCATATGCAAAAGAGCGTGTTCCGATACCGACTCGACCGAAAAACTGCCATCGATGTAACTCATACCTGAAAATTGCTCCTGCTGTGATAGCCCATGTAAACGAGAAAGCATATCCCAGACCACACTCTATTTCATAACTCTCAAAATCAAGACCCGGCACCGGTTGCCAGTCGCTTTTCCACGGATCACCGCAGACATCTATCTGACCGTATGCCCCTACGAAACTATTGAAAAAACCAGCCATGCGCAGCGATATCTCGGTATTCACAGATTTACGGTCTCCGAAGAGTAGCGCATCGGCTCTATCGCCCGTATGGAACTGCTTGCCTATTGTCAGGCTCATGATATAAGGGCGTTTCAGCGGCCTGAACCGTGCCGTATCGGCAACAATAGTGTCGGATCCGAACACCGGAAAGGCAAATACAAAGACGCATAAAAGCACCGACAGACATGGTATCAGTTTTCTCATAAGTTACAGAGTTTAAGGCGAGCAAATATAGCAATATTAGGACGAAATTCCAAGAAATTGGGTGATATGGTCTATAAAATTCTTAATCACTCAATTTTTTCGTATTTTTGCACCCGATTCCAATAAAAGAGGGTATTATATATGAAGATAGGAACTGTTGATTTAGGCGAGCGTCCGGTGGTGCTTGCACCGATGGAAGATGTCACCGATGCCTCTTTCCGCCTCATCTGCAAGGAGCAGGGCGCCGACATGACCTACTCTGAATTCGTGTCGGCCGACGCGCTTGTGCGCAATATCGCCGCCACCACCCGCAAGCTCCATATAGCCGAAGGCGAACGCCCCACCGCCATACAGATCTACGGCCGTGAGGTCGGGCCGATGGTAGAGGCTGCCAGAATCGTGGCAGAAGCCCGTCCAGATATTCTCGACATCAATTTCGGATGCCCGGTCAAAAAAGTAGCGGGCAAGGGAGCGGGCGCAGGCATGCTCCGCGATATTCCAAAAATGCTCGAGATAACGCGCGCCGTAGTGCATGTCGTCGATATTCCCGTCACTGTCAAGACCCGTCTGGGATGGGACTGCAATTCCAAAATCATAGGCACTCTCGCCGAACAGCTGCAGGACTGCGGCATACAGGCGCTTACGGTGCACGGGCGTACCCGCTCGCAGATGTATACCGGCAGCGCCGACTGGGAAGAGATAGCCCGGATAAAAGAAAATCCGCGCTTCACTCTGCCCCTCATAGGCAACGGCGACATATGCACGCCTCAGGCCGTTGTCGATGCTTTCGGGCGCTATGGCGTTGACGGCGTGATGGTCGGACGCGCGTCGATAGGCGCTCCGTGGATTTTCCGCGAGATGACTTCATATCTCCGCACAGGCAAAGTGGCCGAGGTGAGCAACGCCGAAAAATTCGCGCTGCTGCGCCGGCAGATACGCGAGAGCATAGAGCGTATCGACGAATACCGGGGCATTCTCCATATACGCCGTCATCTGGCCGCGTCGCCCCTGTTCAAAAGCATACCCGGGTTCAGGCCGACGCGCATAGCCATGCTCAAGGCCGACACCCTCGACGAACTCGAGGCGATTCTCGAACATATCGAAAAAAACATATTGTCTTCACCTACACAAGCTACAATCGAACAATGAAACAGCGAATCGTTATCCTGACTCTGCTCTTCTCCATTATAAATGTATGCGCGCGTGCGGAAGACGCACGCTACACAATGAATGTAGCCAACTTCAACGCGCTCACCGTAGTCGACGGCATTGGCGTCGACTATCACTGCAACGCAGACTCCGCCGGATGGGTAGTATTCACCGCCGATCCTGATCTCGCCTCCAAAATATCGTTCACCAACAATAAAGAACATCTCCGCATACAGACCCTCGCCGACGAACAGCCTCTCGCCGGACTGCCGAGGATACATGTCTACTCCGCCTCGCTGAGATATGTAGAGAACTCCGGCGACTCGACAGTGAGAGTATACTCCCCGGTACCTGCCCAGAAATTCACAGCCAAACAGATAGGAAACGGCACGCTCGAAGTCCACGGTCTCAGCACCGAAAAACTCGATGGCGATGCAGCGGCCGGAAACGGACGCCTCACCCTCGACGGCAAAGCCGACAAAGTGAAACTGCGCAACGTCGGCACAGGGCTGATCGACGCCTCCACACTCGCGACCGACAATATGTCGTGCTTCATTCTCGGGCCCGGTATTATACACGTCCATGCTCCGGGAGAGCTGAAAATCACCGGAGCCGGATCGGGCAAGGTCATCAACCATGCCTCGGCCAAAAAGACATCGAACCGTTCAATCGGAATAAAGGTCGAACCCGCCGGTGAAGCGCAACCTTAGAGGTTGTCTCATAATATCTGTTAAACCACAGGTTGGTGGATTTTTGCTTAAATTGCACATTATGAAGAGGGAGCATAGCGGTGGCTATGTGACTGATGAATGATGGGCAAGTTAACAAAAAGACACCAAGACAGCACTAATGTTAAAACACACCCTCTTTCTTTCAATTCTAATCAAAACATCCGCCATGATGGATTCAAAGGCTTCACCTCCAAAAATTCTGAGCGTCTTTATCTCTTCGGCTCAATCACATAGCCACCGCTATGCTCCTTCGTCTCAGATATAAATAGACTTTTTGGCCTGTGGTTTAACAGATATTATGAGACAATCTCTTAAACAACGCACCGCCGGCTCTCTGAAATGGAACCTTGTCGACCGGCTGTCGACACAGGTTCTCTATGCAGTCACCGGCATAGTGCTCGCACGTCTTCTCGATCAGGAAGACTTCGGTCTCGTCGGCGCCGTACTTGTCTTCCAGGCCTTCGCATCGCTACTTGTCGACAGCGGATTTTCTTTCGCCCTGCTGCAGAAACAGCGTCCCTCGCGGCTGGACTATTCAAGCGTGCTGTGGTTCAACCTCGGGGTGTCGGCCATGCTCTATGCCCTGCTTTTCATCGGCGCACCGCTCGTGGCGGCGTCATTCGGGGGCGACCCGCGCCTCATACCGCTCTCGCGGGTCATGTTCCTGTCGCTGATTCTAAATGCGTCGGTCATCGTGCAGACCAACCGCCTCATGAAGGCCATGGACGTACGCATGGTCGCGGCTTCCAATTTCATAGGCCTCGTAGCCGGCGGCATCACGGGTATCACCCTCGCTTTCGCCGGAGCCGGCGCATGGGCCATCGTGTGGCAGACACTCGTCATGGGTGCGTGCAAGGCTCTCGTGCTCTGGACATCGTCCCGATGGCGCCCCCTGCCACGCATTTCCGCCGCCTCCCTGAAGTCTTTTTTCGGCATCGGCTCCAAGATGATGTTCACCTCATTTCTCAACACCGTCTTTCTCAACATCTACTCCTTTATAATAGGCAACAGACTCGGCATGGCGCCACTTGGCTACTACACCCAGGCCGACAAATGGAGCAAGATGGGCATATCGTCGCTCTCGCAGGTACTCACATCGACCTTCGTGCCTACACTCTCGGCCGTACAGGATCAGCCCGAGCGGTTCCGGCGCATATGCTCGAAAATGAACCGCTTTACGGCCTATCTCCTGTTTCCGGCCATGATAGGGCTTATGGTGATGGCACGCCCGATTTTCCACACACTCTTCGGAGAAAAGTGGGATCCGTCGATTTTCCTCTTTCAGCTTCTTCTCCTGCGCGGCATTTTCACCGTAATGATATCGCTCTACAACAACTATCTCCTCGCCCTCGGAGATGCCCGCATCATCATGCGGCTCGAAATAGTGCGCGATGTCGCCGCCTTGATAGCGCTTGTGGCCACTCTTCCTTTTCTGGCAATCTCGCAGCCCGGCGATCCGGTCTACGGCATAGGCATAATGCTCTGGGGGCAGCTGGCGGCTTCTGTGATCACATGGGTACTGACGCTCTTCTACACCGTGCGTATCACCGGAGCAAAGCTATGGAGCTATCTGTACGATCTGATACCCTATTTTGCCCTGACGGCCGTCATAGTGCCGGTGATGTATCTCGCCTCCGGTCTTTTTGAAACGCCATTGTTAAAACTAAGCGCCGAAGCATTCACCTGCCTGGCGCTATACCTCGGCGCCAACGCCCTGCTCCGCAGCCGCGTGCAGCAGCAAGTCCTCGCCTATCTCAGAGGCCGGTTTTAGGTTTTAGGAGCGAGTTGAGAGGGGCGAGGGACGAGTTTCTTCAGGGGCGAGGGACGAGGTACGAGGTACGAGGTTTTTTAGGGGCGAGGGGCGAGGTACGAGGGTTATAGGCCTGAGGGCGAAAACTCGCCCCCCGCTCCTCGTACCTCGCCCCTGAAAAAACTCGTACCTCGTCCCTCGCTCCTCGTACCTCTCCACTCGCCCCTAAAAAAATCGTCCCTAAAAAGAAAACATGCACATAAGTTCGGCGCGGCGCGCATAGCGGTGCTGACCGCTGAAATTGCCGCGTTTCCCTATATTGACTTCCGCACCGAGCTGCATACGCGGTGTCATATTCCAGAATACATTGGCCGTAGCGACCCAGCCGTACTTATATTCGTCGGGGGAGACTGTATGGTCGGGCAAATAGCGCATCTGGCTCATACTGCCGCTCACAAACAGATTAGGCCGGAAATTATACTGCAAGCCGAGGCAATATCCTGCCGAAGCCGGCGCATAGAGCCAGCCCGGACGTGCCGGATCGCTCACGAGATCATAGTCGCCGAGGAGATCGCCCCCCAGACCAGCATAGCCATGGCCGTAGCAACCCGTGACATAAGTCGTGACCCTATCGCCTACATGAGCCACGGAACTCAGCATTGCGCCCCAGCCCGCACGGTTATGATTGGTCGAGGCAGCGATATCGCGGTACGACAGTGTGCGCACAATACCCGAAAGCCGCACATGTTGGCCCGGCGCCCACTGATACTGCGCGAAAGCCGCGAAATCGGGCATCCAGTTGTCGACTTTGGCGGTTGCGGTGCCGTCGGCGCCTATCGCCGCCGAGGGAGTCTCGGCCGAGACGGCAAATACCCATTTATCGCGTACCACAGGCATATAGCGCACCAGCACCGAGGTCGGAGTTATCTTGTTGGTCGGCCCCTGGGCATCTACCACCGGTGGCAGCGCCGAAGGATCGGAAAAAGTCGAGGTAGCATATCCGACAGTGAAGTCATTGATGATCGCATATGCTTTTTTCAAGGTGAAATCGCGGAACTGGTATCCCCCGAAATTCGCCTCTATATAAAGCTGATACTCGCCGAGTGTCTTATTGCGGCCCAAAACACGGAAATAAAGACATGTTCCCGCCGGAGTGGTGTCGAAATGCCTTTTTTTGGTCGGATCGGGATGCATTGATATAAGATAGGGGATAAAACCGGGGGTAGGCATGGCTCCGCCCCAGTCGTAATAGGCACGCATGCGCACGGCGCCACCTATACCCATGGCGAGCTGCGCATCCTTACTCATAAAAAGGAAATAGGGAGCTGCCGGATCTGAAAAATGACGGAACTGATCGTAATAGAACCTGGAGATCTGCTCTCTTACGGAATCGACGTATGCAGCCATTTCACCATCGGCGGGACGACCGTCGATATACACAAGTTTATGACTTTTCAACAGAGAATCGGTCTGGCTGTCGACCATATTTTTTGCCGATGCCAAGGACACGGACATAAAAAGTCCGATAATCAATGCAATAAACAGAAAGAAGCGACGCATAATGTTGGGAATGTTTTATATCCCAACATCTTGCGCCGCCGCTTTGTTCAAGTATGCGTTCAGCCGCAGTAGAAATGTTCGCGGACAATCTCGAGCATCAGTTCCGGATCACCGAGAGCGCGGGCATACCGGTCGCTGTCGAAAGACCGCAGGCGTTTCTCCACCGCCTTGAGCGCACCGGCCGGAAATACGCCGTATTCCTCAAACACTCCTTCGCGGGCCTCGAGGCAGTCGGCCGAGGCCGGGCAGTTTGCGGGCAAAGTCGGAAGCGAGGCTAATTTCGCGGCATTCTCAGGTTTGTGAATGTCGATATCCACATACTGGCGGCCTGCGACCTCAAGAGCATCCGGCATTTCGAAACCATGGCGCACAGCAACCGCCAGTCCGGCTATGAGCTGATATATGTCGGCCGAACAGTCGGCGGAACGGATCTCAAAGGTCTGCTTCTGACGTGAGTCGACATCCTCGCAGGGAGTCGCACGTTTGGCGCCGTTAGCCGCAGCACACATATTGGCTTTGGCCGTCCACCCCAGGGGCACGCGCACAAGCACCGAGCGGTTGCGGTCGCCCCAGCAGATATTGGTGGGCGCTTCCTGATGAGGCACGAGCCGGAAATAAGATGTCGGATTGGCATTGCCGAAAGCCGTCAGGGCAGGCGCCAGATCCATGAGACCGGCTATGGCGCGGCGTGCGTCGTCGCTAAGACTGCCGTCGGGGGCAAGCATGGCGCTTGTGCCGTCGTCGTGTGTCAGCTTCATGTGTATATGAAGGCCGGAGCCGGCCTTTCCGACAGTGATTTTCGGAGCGAAAGTAATGTCGAGTCCTTCGCGCTGTGCCAGATTGCGGATCACCCACTTGGCGAGCATCAGCTGGTCGGCTGCCTCGCGGGCATCGACGGGCAGGAACTCGATCTCGTTCTGCTCGTATACCTTGCCGTCGAGCGTGAAATTGCCGACCTCGGAGTGTCCGTATTTGATCTGGGCGCCTGTGCGGGCGATATAGCTCATGCATAGGGTGCGGAAATCGTTGAATTTGGCGAAGGGCGCCGATTCGTGATAGCCGCGCTGGTCGGTGGCGGGGAAGGTGCCGGGATCGTCGGCTATGACGTAGTACTCAAGTTCGCCCATTGCATGGAAATGCAGTCCGGTTACGTCGGTGAACGCGCGGCAGGCCTTGTCGAGCATGTTTTCGGGTGCCGATTCGAGCGGCTTGCCGTCCTTGTCGAAGTAAGAACAGAGCATTGTCAGCGTCGGTAGTGGCGCAAACGGATCGACGAAGACCGTGCGGAAACGCGGCACTACGTAGAGATCTGAGCTTCCGGCCTCGATGAAGGGGAAGAGCGACGAACCGTCGACACGTTCGCCCAGCGTGAGGATGGTCTCGAGGTATGCCAGGCTGTTTATGACGAAGTTGAGTGTCTTGAGACGCCCGTCGGCGGCGGGATACATGAAATTAACCATTTCGATACCATTTTTGGTAACGAAATCGACGATGTCGGCCTTAGTGAAGTCGGCCGGTGCTTTCTGCAGGAAGGCCACCACGGCATTCTTGCTCAATTGTAGATCTTTGGTCATGGTATTTTCAGGTCTGTGGGTCAGGGGGTGGTGGTTGATGGGTTAAAGATTATGGGTTATAGGTTATGGGTTAGTGAGTTGTCAAGATATACATATCGGCGTACGCCATGCCATTAACCAATAACCTTTAACCCTTAACCCATAACTACCACCCCCTAACCCCAAATTATACTTTGACTACACCGATGCCGGGACGGTCGGTGAGTGTCACTTTGCCGTCAACTATCTTCATTCCGTCGAAGATATCGTTGGCTATGAGTAGATTACCGTCGAGATCGGCCCAGTCGACCATAGGGGCGAGCTGCGAGGCCGCCGACACGGCGCACGATGTCTCGGTCATACAGCCGAGCATCACCTTCATGCCCAGTGCGCGAGCGAGCACAGCCATCTTGTAGGCCTCGTGCATGCCGGTGCTCTTCATGAGCTTGATGTTGATGCCGTCGTATGCCTGGGCGGCGCGGCGCACATCGGGCAGACGCTGCAGGAACTCATCGGCGATGATAGGCAACGGCGAGCGCTCGCGCAGCCATGCGGTGTCGTCGATGGCAGCCTTGTCCATGGGCTGCTCCACGAAGAGGCAATTGCGCTCGGCAAGCCAGTGGCACATCTCGAGTGCCTTTTCCTTATCGTTCCAGCCCTGATTGGCGTCGACGCAGATAGGCACGTCGGTATGGCGGCGCAGTGCCTCGACAATCTCCTTGTCGTGATCGAGACCCATCTTCACCTTCACCACCTTGTATGGCGCCGTCTCCTCGATTTTCTTGCGCATTTCCTCGGGATCGGCATCATAGCTTATGGTAAACGACGTATTCGGGCAGTTATCGGGATTCAGACCCCAGATTTTATACCAGGGCTGATTCATGATCTTGCCGGTGAGATCGTGGAGAGCGATATCGACCGAAGCTTTGGCGGCGCGGTTGTTGGGCGCCACTTTCTCCATATATTCATGGATTTCCTCGATACGGAAAGGATCGGAGAACTGGCTCAGATCGAGCTTCGAGAGAAATTCGCACACCGAAGCCACGCTCTCGCCCAGATAGGGCGGCATCGAGGCCTCACCGTAGCCTGTCACTCCGTCGTACTCGATTTCGACCTGCACTCCGGGTGTGGTGGTGCGCTGGTTTCGGGCGAGGTTGAAGGCGTGACGCAGTTTCAGCTCATAGGGGCGGAACGACAGATTGAGACGTCCCGATTTGCCCGTGGAACGTGTGGCGCTGTCGAGAGCCGACAGCGATATCGGCGATGCTGCAATCATGGCGCCGAGCATGCCGGTCTTGAGGAAGTTTCTTCGGTTCATTATTATTAGGTGAAAGGTGAAGAGTGAAGGGTGAAAGGTTAGAGGTTAATGGTTAGTGGATAATGGGCTGTGAAGAATGCTCTCTAACCACTAACCATTAACCCCTAACCTTCAAGTTTTGCAAAAACTTGAGTTAAAAATACCACGGATGGTCTATGACCCGTGTAATACCAGGTGTACCCTCATTGCCGGCAATGCGCACGGCATGGAGGAAAGGAGTGGTGAGATAGCTGTCGGCGGCCGGATCCACGCTGTTGCGCTTCACGCGGCCCGACGAATGCACATATTCGCCGTCGTGGTCGTAGATAGCCACATGTGTCACACGGCGCGTATCAGCATCGCCGAAAAAGAGAAGGTCGCCCTTGCGGCACTTGCGCCAGTCCTTCGCTTCGATACGGGTGCCGGTGACAGCCTGCTGGGAGGCATCGCGCATCAGTATACGGCCGTTGTCGAAGTAGCTCACTTTCGCGAGACCCGAGCAATCGAGGGCCTTGGTCGTAGTACCGCCCCAGAGATAGGTGATACCCATCATCGACGAAGCCATATTGATGATCCGGTCGGGATCGAAGGGCTGATCGGCCCATTTCTCGATTTTCTCGACCGCCGGGGAAGGCACATAGCCCTTGCGGCCGTCGGGGAGTACGACAGGCTGCCAGCCGTCGGCAGCATCACCGCCCGACTCCACGATACAGCCGTTGACAAGATCGGAGACCACATCGGTATAATCCTTTATCTCTCCCGGTTTCGACAATACATTTATCTGGAACGGTGAAACGACGACAAAACGGTCGGCCTTGCGCCATGCCGCCATTTCGGCCGGAGTCTTTTCCACTACCGACGACGACGGTATCCAGCCCGTATATCCGTCGGGAGTCTGGATATGCCACCAGTTCCCCTTCTCGATAACGCGCACGGGCATGCCCATGATCGCCTGTGTCGACATTTCGGCTGCATGGCGCCCCTGAGTGCGTATAGATGCCGCCGACAGACGCACCTGCGCCCACTGGTCGACGGCACCGGCGCCGGCATCAACAAGCGCGCGCGCCGCACGGGCGTCATCTTCCTTGGTCCCTGCCATTGCCGACACACACATGGCGGCGCATAGCAGACATACGATCAATCTGTGTATTTTCATTTGGACGAAACTTCAACGGGTTCTACGGAAATAAGTTCGAAATAAGAGTTCCACCCGGGGTAGAACAGATTGCCGCGCGAGCATTCGACCTCTCCGGCCTGGAAATCGACAGTCTCGCTGCGCACGAATTTTTTCGGTGGATAAAGCTCGCCGCAGACGCCCTTGTTGGTCGAGAAACGGTGCGAGTCTATGCCGTGCGAGTAGAAAGTCTGAGCGTCCTTGTCGGGTGTATTGCCGTAACGGCCGAACGACACATCGACAGGCACCCAGCCGACACCCTCGAAGTATGTCTCGGCCCAGTCGTGATAGTTTTTTTCTCCGGGATGGAGCATCCAGCCGCTTTCCCAGCGCGAAGGCACACCGAGACTGCGCATAAGCGAGATATAGAGGAGCGACACCTGGCCGCAGTCGCCGTGACGCTCGCGGAGCACATAGGTGGGAATGCAGTCGATGGTACTGTACTCGCGTGCTCCGGCCCAGGGGAACTGCATGATATAGTCGGCCACAAGCTCGCTCTGGCGATAAGGGTTGGTCTCGGTGCCTACTATGGCGCGGGCAAGCGAGTCGAGCCGCACGATATGGGGAGCCTCGAATGCCGTATATCGGCGATAGAGCTCGCTGTTCTTGTCGTAGGGCTTCAGACGGGCCTCAATCTCCTTGCCCGACACGAACTTACCATTGGTCGTATATGTGCCGACATACTCGAAACGTGCGGTGTCGCCTTCGGCCGGTGCCGGCAGTATCATGGATATGGTGTTGTGCACCGAGCGGTTGCCCGACAGGATATATTCAGAAGGCTCTGTCCCTACGATTATCACGCCGGTCTGACGGTCGCACTGCTCGCTGTCGAGCGGCAGAGGCATCCATACACGGATACTGTCGCCTTCGAGGGCCTTGTCGTAGGGCACCTCTATGCCGAAGCGGTAAGTCACGCGGTGGGCGAGACCTTTGGGATTACGGCCACGGTAGTAGTCGAGCACAGAATCGACATACGACAGTCGTTTTTCGGTAGCATCGTAGCCGCGGTCGGTCACACCGCCGTTATAGTCGGGATTGAGCAGATTGAGGTTGCGGGGCGATTTGCGGTGTATACGCATTACGCCGTCGATTTCGCGGCCCTCGATATAGTGACGTGCGAGAAAGGTGTCGATATCGGCATCGGTGACCTCCGGATGACGCTCGCGGATCACGGCCTTGGCCTCGTCGAGAGTAAGCGAGAAATCCGACATGATACGTCGGTTGATAGCGTCGGCAGAATCAGCCTCAAGCCAGACAGGATCGTCGGCGCGACCCGACACCTCGGCCTGAATCTCTTCGGAATGACGCGAAAGCTCATAAGCGCCGATAGCTCCGGCTACTATGACTAATGCGACAGTAATAGTTTTTTTCATCGGTAATTGTGATAATGGATCCTACCTTGAATAAGGTATATTTTCGTTCAAAGATACGATTTTTTATCGGGGTCTCAAAATTAGTTTAGCTTTTTTAGTACTTTTGCGCAAAACAAACACCCGCTTATGAAACTCAACACTATCTTCTGCTTCATTCTCGCTCTGGCCGCCATGGCCTGCACCGAGAAAAAAGGAGTGGCCGAAGCCGCTCCCTTTACCGTCGATTCACTCATGACAGCCCCCGAGGCATATCTCGGCGACACCGTCACTGTCGAAGGCACCTGCAGCCATCTGTGCAAGCACGGAGGCCGCAAGGCATTTCTGGTCGGCGCCGACAGCACCACCGTGCTCCGCTGCGAGGCCACACCCGAAATGGGAGGCGCTTTCGCTCCCGACTGCGTAGGCAAGACTCTGACCGTGCGCGGAATCGTGCGCGAGAACCGTATCGATGAAGAGGCCGTGGCCCGCATGGAAGCCCAGTACCTCGCCGCCGACTCCGCAGCGCGCTCCCACGAGGCCTGCGATACCGAAAAGAAAGCCCAGGGACAGGCCGAAATCAGCACCTTCGAGGCCCGCATGGCCGACTACCGCGCCAAGATAGCCGCCCGCGCCGAAGCCGAGGCCAAGCCATATCTCTCTTTCTATTACCTCGAAGCCCTCTCCTACACCAAATAGGAAACGGAACAATAGATTCTCTTACCCGCCCTCCATACCGATCAACCGATATGGAGGGCGTTTTTGACGGTGCGCCTGCTATCCAAATAAATTTTGGGGTGTGAGGGAATTTTTGCTATTTTTGTGGCAAAGATAAACATACTCCATAATACAGATATGGCAACAAAACCGTTTCATTACCAAGAGATGTTCCCGCTGGGACCCGATACCACTGAGTATTACCATCTTACCTCCGATTACGTCCATACCGAGACCTGGGGTGGCCACGAATTTCTGGTCATAGACCCCGAGGCTCTTACCGTCCTTACCCGCCAGGCCACACACGACAACGCCTTCATGCTGCGCCGCGAGCACAATGCCATGGTGGCCAAAATCCTGTCCGACCCCGAAGCGAGCGAAAACGACAAGTTCGTGGCCCTCACGATGCTCCGCAATGCCGAGGTAGCCGCCAAAGGCCAGCTTCCCTTCTGTCAGGATACCGGCACGGCAATCTGCCACGCTTCCAAAGGCCAGTTCGTGTTCACCGGCTGCAACGACGAAGAAAAAATATCGCACGGCGTATATCTGACCTACACCACCGACAATCTCCGCTACAGCCAGAACGCACCCCTCACAATGTATGAGGAAGTGAACACCGGCTGCAACCTCCCCGCCCAGATCGACATCCACGCTACCGAAGGCGACGAATACCACTTCCTCTTCGTGGCCAAGGGCGGCGGCTCCGCAAACAAGACATATCTCTATCAGGAAACAAAGGCTACCATCAACCCCGACCGCCTCGTGCCCTTCCTCATCGAGAAAATGAAGTCGCTCGGCACAGCCGCCTGTCCGCCCTACCACATCGCGTTTGTCATCGGCGGCACATCGGCCGAAAAGAACCTCGAGGTTGTCAAGAAAGCCTCTGTCAAATACCTCGACTCCCTTCCCACCAAGGGTAATGAGTACGGCCACGCCTTCCGCGACGTCGAACTCGAAGCCACACTCAAGAAAGCTGCCGAAGAACTCGGTCTCGGCGCCCAGTTCGGCGGCAAATATTTCGCCCACGACATCCGCGTGATCCGTCTGCCCCGCCACGGCGCCTCCTGCCCCATCGGCATGGGTGTGAGCTGCTCGGCCGACCGCAACGTCAAGGCAAAAATCAACCGCGAAGGACTCTGGATCGAAAAACTCGACTCCAATCCCGGCGAACTCATTCCCGAGGAATACCGCAAGAAAGGCGAAGGCGAAGTTGTGAAGATCGACCTCAACCGCCCCATGCCCGAAGTCCTCGCCGAACTGAGCAAATATCCCGTATCGACACGTCTGTCGCTCAAGGGCACCATCATCGTAGGCCGCGACATCGCTCACGCCAAGATCAAGGAACGCCTAGACAAGGGCGAGCCGATGCCCCAGTACCTCAAGGATCACCCCATCTACTACGCAGGCCCGGCCAAAACTCCCGCCGGCATGCCTTCCGGCTCATTCGGCCCGACAACCGCAGGACGTATGGACAGCTACGTAGACCAATTCCAGAGCGCAGGCGGCTCAATGATCATGATCGCCAAGGGCAACCGCTCCAAAGCCGTCACCGACGCATGCCACAAACACGGAGGCTTCTATCTCGGCTCAATCGGTGGTCCCGCCGCCGTTCTGGCACAGAACTCAATCAAGAACGTCGAACTCCTCGAATATCCCGAACTCGGCATGGAAGCCATCTGGAAAATCGAGGTCGAAGACTTCCCCGCATTCATCCTCGTCGACGACAAGGGCAACGATTTCTTCACCGAAATCTCTGAAAAGTGCAAAAACTGCGGTCTGAAGTAATTCTTCCGCCAGAATTCCTACAACCCGCCCAGGCTCCGTCTTTTATTCGGGCCCGGGCGGGTTTAAACCATTTTAAAAGCCGTTTGTCTTATAGCTATACGGCCATTATGGCTATAACTCCATTTCATCTTGTACATCATGCGCAAAACCCTCTTTCTCATCTTCAATGCAATCGCGGCATTGTTTATCTCCCACCACATGACAGCACAGACTCCGGATTTCAAGACGCCCGACTTCGCATACCCCAAAACAGTCGAAGCAGACGCCAAGGCTTTGCTGAAAAAAGCTTCAGGATTCTCCGGCGACGCAGCTGCGGCCACACGCCTGCGCGCCACGCTCGAGCTATGCGCCGCCCAGATTCAGATAGACCGCAACAGCGCGTTCGCCCAACCGGCTCTCATCGCTGAGCAGGCCGATGCCTCCACAGGCACCGGACGCGCCATGCTCCTCGCCCTTGAAGCTACAAAATATGCGCAGATATACAGCAACAACAGCTGGAAATACGACCGCGTCGACGCTCCCCTGGAGCCATATCCTGCCGACGTGTCGGAGTGGAGCGGCAAACAGTTCCAGACACGCATCGCACAGCTTTTCGACGAAGCCATGCAGATAGATGCGCCCACGCCTCTGAATGTTTTCGAGGCCTCGCTCGAATATTCGCCCGAAGCACTGCAATACATTCCCACGGTACAGGATTTCATAAGATACAAGGCATTCACCGTCCTTGACGAGTGCGGCTGTGAGGCGAAAGCCGCCGCAATTGCCGACGAGGCATTTGCCTCGGCTCCACAGGGCTCACCCTCCTATTTCTTCTGGGCGGTAAAAAAATACAACAACGACAAAAAAACTCTTCAGGACATATATACCCGTAATGCAGGTGTCGAAGCCGCCCGCTTCCTGCTGCAGAACATCGTCGATACCCCTTATTACGACTACGGCATTTACGAGGAGGAACCCGAAACCGATGCATCTGAAAAGGCCCGGCATACCGCCCGCGACAGGAAGATAACCATGATACGCGAGTCGCTCGACAAATTCCCCTCGTGGTACGGCAACGCCTCGCTCAGCAACTCTCTCGCACAGCTCACTCAGCCGAAAGTGACATACACATACCCGTCGATGATCGCTCCCGGCGCCGACATAAAGATAAGCTGCGACTACTCTTTTGCAAAAAATATCGAGGCGGCCTTATACACCGTTCCAGCCAATAAAAACGGCATAGACGCCGAGAGCCTGCTGAAACAGCGCAAACTTGTCTCCGCAAGCTATGTGCCCTCCGCCACCGACGGCAAGACCGACATCATCCTCACGGCCCCCGGCGCGGGTACGTATGCCCTGCTCGTCACAGTTGATGGCAAACCATCGATCGACCGGTGGAATGTGCCCGAAATAATGGTTACGCCTCTCATAGGCTTTGCCATAAACGGCTGTCGTGAAAACGCTGTCATAGCCGTCGACTACACCACCGGAATGCCCCTCGCCGGTGTCACCGTGAAATCCAACGAAATCAGCTACCGCCGAAATGCCCGGACCATATCAAAAACGATCGGCAAGACCGGCGACGACGGCTTCCTGATCTGCGATGCCCAGAAGCCTGAATCAGGCAACCGCTACTATACATTCACCTACAACGGACACACCTACAGTTTCGACAACTCCATCCGCATGATGGTGTTCGCCGACGGCACACGCACGACCGAACGCTACGATGTCAAACTCATGACCGACCGCGCCCTCTATCACCCCGGCGACACCGTGCGATGGGCCGTGGCAGTATCGCGGCTGGGTATCGGGAAACATGACGTCCCCGTCGCAGCAGCCGACATGAAGCTGACAGTCGAGTTCAGAGACGCAAACGGCCAGCCGGCCGGATCAGCCGATGTGACCACAGACCGTTTCGGCCGAGCAATCGGTTCTTTCCCGACAAAAGAAGGCGTACTTACCGGTTCTTATTCTTTCCGTATCAACGAAATCAGCTCGTTCTACGGCAATGTGATGGTGAGCGACTTCAAACTCCCGACCTTCGAGGCTAAAATCGACAGAATCGAACGCGACATACCCGCCGCAGGCGACGTCCGCGTCACAGGCTCGGCCCGCACATTCACAGGCATGGCCGTAGCCGGCGCCAAGGTGTCGATGACCCTTACCGGCGCACACCGCTGGCGCTGGTTCGCTCCTGCCGCCGAACTCGCCTCCTACGACACCGTGACAGCCTCCGACGGCACCTTCTCTTTCGACATTCCGGCCACGGTCTTCAAATCAGACAAGGAAAAATTCACTGACTTCATAGTAAAAGCCACCGTCACCTCGCTCACTGCCGAGACAGCCGAGACCTCGCGCAATTTCACCATCGGCAAACCATATTTCCTCTCTATGTCGGGTACCCCGCGCTATGCCGACACCTCCAAGCCTGTATCAGCCGTTTTCGAGGCATATAACGCCGACGACGAGCAGGTGAATATCTCTGTAAACTGGGTTCTCGGCGTCGCCGACGGCGATTCGCTCAAGAGCGTCGTGGCCCGTGGCTCGGCCGTCACCGGTCAGCCTGCCACACTCGACCTCGGAGCAGTTCCCGCAGGCGTATATACCTTCCGCATAGAGGCTGCCGACACCACACTCGCCAGTCCTCTGATGGCCTCGACTATCACATTATATAATGTAGGCCGCAACCAGGTGCCGGAGACCGATTCGCCCCTCTTCGTGCCTGTCAGCGACTACCGTCCCGACGGCCGTTCGGTCGGAATCCTCGCCGGCAATTCAGGCAGCGACCGGATATGTGTGTTCGTGGCCGTACGCTCGGGTGAAAATCTGGTTTCCTTCCGCCGCGAAATGCTTAAGCCGGGCTTCAGCCACATCAAAGTCGATGTCCCCGCATCGTCCGACAAGCTTCAGATACTTCTCTCCACCGTCCGAAGCGGCAATGTATTTACCGAAGACGTCACAGTCGCCCGGCCTGCGGAAGCTCCCGTCAAGGTATATGCCGAAAGCTTCCGCGACAAGCTCACGCCGAGCCTCGGCGAGACATGGCGTTTCCGTCTCACCGACGGCGAAGGCAAGGTTCTCGATGCCGCTATGGTAGCAACGATGTACAACCGCGCCCTCGACAAGATCTATAAAGGCTCATGGCCTTCGGAATTCATGAAAGCGCCCGCTTACGGCTGGCTCAACGCAAGCGTGCCATCCAACGGCCGTTACAGCCGCAATGTCAGCGCTCTCATCAATTACCTCGATGTCACCACCATCGAATGGCCTCAGTTCCGTTTCTTCAGCCCCTTCATGCTGGGAAATAATATTATGATTCGCGGCATTTCCTCAAAACAGAGAATGAATACTCTTGCCGCGGCAGCCGCTCCGCCAGACGGCGCGATGATGAAAAGTGTGGTGACGGAAGATTTAGCCGATATTGAGGTGGCCGCAGAAGCCGAAGAAGAAACTTTCGAGACCGGCAGCACCCGCGAGACCGAAACCGCTGATGATTTCGACTACCGTGCAGCCGAACTGCTGCAGGTGTTCTGGCAGCCTTCGCTCGTCGCCGATGCCGAAGGCAATATCGACCTCGTGTTTACCATGCCGAACGCCATAGGCTCATGGCAGTTCAGGGCTTTCGCATGGACACCCGGCCTTAAGGCCGCCGCCTACGCCGCCGAGTGCATGAGCACCAAGCCGGTCATGGTTCAGGCGAATCTGCCCCGCTTCCTGCGTCAGGGCGACAAGGCCCGCGTGCTTGCGACAGTCTACAACAACAGCGACACCGATGCCGCGGTGGCAACTACCGTCGAGCTTTTCGACATCTCCACCGGCAAGACTACCTCGACCGCCGTCAGCAACGACAGCATAGCCAAGGGCGCCTCCGCCATAGTGGCCATCGACATCGATGTACCCACCGACGCCTCGGCCATAGGCTACCGCGTGCGCTCCGTCTGCGGTGGCTTCTCCGACGGCGAACAGAGCGCTATCCCCGTGCTGGCCTCCTCGGCTACAGTCATCGAAAGCACCGAGTTCTACCTCAACCCGAAGGAGACCAAGCCGTTCGAGTTCACCGTTCCCGCCGCCGGCGACGCCTCTATCACCCTCCAGTACTGCCAGAACCCCATCTGGACCGTCGTCAAGGCCATGCGCGGCATCTCCGAACCGGGCAATACCTCCAACCGCATTGTCAGCTCGCTCTTCTCGGCTCTCGCCGGCAAGCACATTACCGACAAGGACGCCAACATAGCATCGGCCATCGCCCGGTGGAAAGCCAACCCCGGCGAGGAGGCGCTTGTGTCCATGCTCGCCAAAAACGAAGATCTTAAGAAACTGCTGCTCGACCAGACTCCCTGGGTGCAGACTGCCAAAGACCAGACTGCGCGCATGAGTTCGCTCAGCGACCTTCTCGACCCCGAAACCACCGCAAAAGCCATCGCCAGACGCACCGAAGACCTCGCCAGGCTCCAGAACCGCGACGGCGGTTTCGCATGGGGGCCCTGGAGCAAAGAATCATCGGTATGGGCTACCGAAACCGTTCTGACCACCCTCGGAATAGCCAATTCGCTCGGTATGCTTCCGACCGACGGCTCTCTCGCTGCCATGCTCCAGCCTGCTTTCGACTACCTGCAGAAAGAGGCAGCCAAGCCCAAACGCCCCGAAACAGATCGTAATCTCGCCCTTATAGCAGCTATGCTGCCCGATCTTAAGATACGGCCAGAAGCCGACCGAATATTACGCGCCATAGTAGCCTCCATTGCCAAGAACTGGCGCAAAGGCGGCACTGTCGACAAGGCATACGACATTCTCATTCTCAAGGCCAACGGCCGCGAGGCGCTCGCCAAAGAGGTTCTCGCCTCCGTGGGACAGCACGGTGTCGTGCAGCAGGGCAAAGGCCTCTGCTTCCCCAATGTCAGCGACGTGCGCGGATATGCGACCATAATCCAGGCCTACGCCGCCATGGGCGCGCCCGCCGAAGACATCGACGCCATGCGCCAGTGGATTACGGTCTACGCCCAGGCCACCGACAACCTCGGCGCATGCAACCCCGACTACATCATAGCATCGGTGCTCCTGACAGGCTCCGACTGGACCTCGGTTCCCGTGAGCGAGAACGTGACGGTCAACGGGCGTCCGCTCGAGATCGGCAAGATCGAGAGCGCCACAGGATATTTCGCACAGCCCCTCGACACCGATGGCCGCAATCCTCTTGTCATTACCGTGCGACCGAATGGAGTAACGCCTTCCTACGGCTCCGTCATATCGGTAGGACGCCGCCCGATGGCCTCTGTAAAGGCCAAGGCAGGCAGCGATGTCTCGGTAGAGAAGCGTGTGCTTGTGCAGCGCGGCGGCGAGTGGGTGGAGACAACAGCCTTCGCCCTCGGCGAGAGAGTGCGGGTGCAGCTCGTCATCAAGGCCCGACGCGACGTGCAGTATGTGACTGTCGACGACGAGCGCCCGGCGGCATTCGAGCCTGTCGACCAGCTTCCGGGCTACATCTACGACGGCGGACTCGGCTTCTACCGCGAGAACGGCGATGCCGCCACACGCCTCTTCATCGGCTTCCTCCCCAAAGGCACATATCATGTGGCCTACGACATGACAGCCGCCGTGGCAGGCTCGTTCATATCGGGAATCGCCACGCTCCAGAGCCAGTACGCGCCTGAAATAACAGCACACAGCGGCGCGTCCGCCATAACAGTCAGCAGCGCCGAATGAAATATCTCGAAGCGCTCAACGAACGCCAGACAGAGGCCGTGACCACGACCGAAGGCCCCGTACGCGTCATAGCCGGTGCGGGCACGGGCAAGACCCGCGCCCTCACCGCGCGTTTCTGTTTTCTCACCGACATGCTCGGCATAGACCCATCGGCCATACTCTGCGTAACCTTCACGAACAAGGCCGCCGCCGAGATGAAAGAACGTATACGCGCAATGCTCGGCGATTTCGACCTCGGATATATATGCACTTTCCACTCGTTCTGCGTGCGTCTGCTGAAGGAAGACATTCATGTGCTCAACTATCCGGCCAATTTCATCATAATCGACGAAGACGACCGAGTGGCGCTCCTACAGAAGGTGTATACCGACATGGGCCTTACCCTGAAGGAACTGCCGATAAACCGCGCCACCGACTACATATCGCAACGCAAGTCGGCACCAGGCGACGACTATCTACGCTACGTCGAGGAGCTGAACAACACCGGCCTGCTCGGCCGCAGCGAACGCAACGCCGACCGTTTCGACGAAATATTCCAGCGATATATCTACGAACAGAAAAAAAACTTCGCCGTCGATTTCGACGACATAATAATATTCGCCGCATATATCCTGCGCAAATACCCCGACATACTCCTCAAATGGCAGCAGCGCATGCAGTATGTGATGGTCGACGAATTTCAGGACGTCAGTCCGCGCCAGTATGAGATCGCCCGTATGCTCGCGGGCGGTCACGGAAATCTCTTCATCGTCGGCGATCCCGACCAGACCATATACTCGTGGCGCGGTGCCGACGTGAAACTCTTCCTCAACTTCGACAGAATCTATCCGGCGTCCACGACAATAGTCATGGACGCCAACTATCGCTCCACACCCGAGATAATCCGCGCGAGCAACGCCCTTATAGCCCACAACACCGACCGCTATCCCAAAGAACTGCACGCCGTCGGCGACAGCGGCGACAAGCCCCTCGTCAACCACGCCCGCACCGAAAAAGCCGAGGCCCGGTGGATGGCCGACACGATAGCAGGTCTTGTCGAAAGCGGCGCCAGGCTATCCGACATAGCCATTCTCTACCGCGCCCACCATCTGTCGCGTGTGATTGAGGAAACTCTGATAAAACACGGCATAATCTACCGCATATACAGCGGCACGGCATTCTACCGCCGCCGCGAGGTCAAGGACGTGATATGCTACCTGCGCATGCTTGTCACCGCCGACGATCTCGCCTTCGAACGCACATTCAACGTGCCTCCGCGAGGTTTCGGCAAGAAAAAGACCGCATTCCTGCGGGCCGAAGCCGAGCGCACCGGCGCGACTCTCATGGAAACCCTGCGCGCAAATATCGACAATCCCGTGCTCCGGGGCAGCAAGGGCCGCGAGTATATCAACGCAATCGACACCGCCGCCGTGCTGGTGGGCAAGCTGAGCCTCGGCGACCTCATGCAGCGCGTGCTCGACCTGTCGGGCTACGAGGAAATGCTGCGCGGCCTCAGCGAGTGGGAGCGACTCGACAATCTCGCCGAACTGAAAAGAGCCATAGAGGAGGCAGGGCACGACGATGACGCCACTCTCGAAGATTTCCTTGCACGCGTGGCCCTCATGACGGGTATGGACGCCGAACAGGCCGATGTCCCTGCCGTAAAACTAATGACCGTGCATACGGCCAAGGGCATGGAGTTTCCCTACGTGTTCATATGCAGCCTCAACGAGGCCTCATTCCCGTCGCGCCGCTGCTCGGGTCCCGAAGAAATCGAGGAAGAGCGCCGTCTGGCCTACGTGGCCATGACACGCGCCGAAAAGGGTCTCTTCATGAGCGACAGCGAAGGCTTCAACCACGACAACACGGGCAAGACGCCCTCGCGCTTCCTCTACGAGGCCGGAATAGAAAATCTCCGCTTCGACCGTCCCCTGCCGCCGCAGACACCGCTTCCTCCGCCGCCCCGGACATCCGGGGGCAAGGGGCGCCTCGCCAGCGGCGATATGGTCGAACACCCGGTCTTCGGCCGCGGGCTTGTGATGGAAGTCGACACCGCCAGAGAAACCTACACCGTCCAGTTCGACAAAATGCCCACCCCGCGCACCCTCCGCTTCGCCGCCCCACTTTCTAAAATTGTGAATTATGGATTATGAATTATGTTTTCTCATCAAAACTCATCATTCCTGATTCATAATTAAATTCAATTCATCATTCATAATTCATCATTCATAATTTGAATAAGACTTTATATGTCAGCGACCTCGACGGCACTTTGCTCGGCTCCGACAGCCGGGTGTCGGAGCGGTCTGCCCGAATCATAAGCGAACTGTCGCACGCCGGAGCCGATATCACCGTCGCTACGGCCCGCACTCCCGCCACCGTAGTGCCTCTGCTTGCCGATACTTTCACACGCCCCGATGCCATAGTAATGACGGGCGCCGCGACATGGAGCCGGCGCGACAACGCCTTCGGAACCATACACTATATGCCCGAGGCCGACGTAGTGGCCGGACTGACGCTCTGCGCCGCCATGGACGTGCACCCCTTCGTCTACACAATGCGCGCCGATGGCTCGATGCTTGACGTATATCACGCCGCCGTCGCCATGAACAAGGCCGAAGAAAGCTTCTATCTCGAACGCGTCCATCTGCGGCTGAAACGTTTCCACACAGGCACTCCGTTGCCTCCGGTATCTCTGCCACGCACCATGCTCTTTTTCGCCATGGGCGAGCGCGCAAGAGTCGAGAAAGCCGCCGAAGCCCTTCGTAAACACACCGAATGCGCCGTATGCTGCTATCCCGACATCTTCAATCACAATGTGGCCAATCTCGAAGTCTTCGCTCCGGGCGTATCCAAGGCGGCCGCCGTGCTTGAGCTGAAAAAAAGAATAGGAGCCGACCGCCTTGTCGTTTTCGGCGACAATCTCAACGATCTGCCCATGCTCGCCGCAGCCGATGTCGCCGTCGCGGTCGAAAACGCCTTTCCCGAAGTCAAAGAACATGCCGATATCGTCATAGGCCCCAATTACACCGATTCTGTAGCACAATATATACTTCAGGACTATACCCGTCAATGAAACCGATCACATTCATAGCCGCCGCAACCTTCTCGGCTCTGGCGGCAACAGCACAGATAAACAATCCGACCAATACGGGCGACATGCTCCGCGCCGAAGCCTTCTACAGCGCCGGCGACAGCGAAGCCGCGCTCGACCAGCTCAGACAACTCGATCCCGAGGCACTCGATGCCGGGACCGCACTCGCAGCGGCATGGCTCAGCGCCCGAGTCCTTTTCGCCGACGGGCAGTATGCCGCAGCCCGCGCGGCCTTCGCGACCTTCGACACCGACTATCCGGCATCACCACTGCGCACTCTCTGCCGCAAATATATGGCCGACTGCCTCTTCGCTTCCGGAGACTACGCCAAGGCGCTCGCGGCATATACCCGCATAGATGCCGACGGTCTCGACAGCTTCCAGACTGCCGAACTGCATTACCGCACCGGTTTCTGCGCCCTTGAAAAAGGCGACATGGAGCTTGCCCGCCGCGAATTTGCCGCCGCGGCCTCCGGCGCAGACTACGGCTCTGCCGCCCGTTTCCATATGGGGGCCATCGACTATGCCCGCGGCGACTATGCTTCAGCAAAAGCCCTTCTGCGGCAGACAGACACATCGAAAGCTCCGGGCGACATGGCCGACTATTATCTCGCATGCATAGACCTCGCCGACGGAAACTATGCGCAGGCCGCAGCCACAGCGCGGGCCATGATGCAGCGGCGAAGTCTCTCTCCCGAAGCCGAAGCTCAAATGCACCGCGTGGCCGGCGAAGGCCTCTTCCGCAGCGGCTCGCGCTCCGAGGGTCTCCGCGAGCTCCGCGCATATCTTGCGGCAGTGAAAGATCCGGCTCCCGAAGCATGCTATTTCGCCGGACTCGGCGAATACGACGACGGAAACTATGCCGAGGCCGTAGCGCTTCTCGACAAGGCCACGGACTCCGGCGATCCCGCGGTCGTGCAGTCGGCATATCTCTATATCGGACAGGCCCTTCATCACCGCGGCGACAATGATGCCGCCATTCTCGCCTTCGACAAGGCTGTGAAGACCGACGGCAGCGACAGCTCCGTGCGCGAGGCGGCATACTACAACTACGCCGTGGCCCGCTCGGAGGGCGCACACGTGCCCTTTGCCTCCTCGGCCGATATTTTCGAGAATTTCCTGCGCCTCTATCCCGCCGCAACCTATTCCGACCGCGTGCGAGGCTATCTCGCCGACGGATATATGGCCGACAAGGACTATGCCCGCGCCCTCGCCAGTCTCGACGGCATAGCGTCTCCGGGCAAGCGCACACGCTCAGCCAAACAGCGGCTGCTCTATCTTCTGGCTGCCGACGAACTCGCCGCCGGAAACCTCGCGTCGGCCCGCTCCCGTCTCGACAGAGCGAGAGAGTATGCCGACGCCGACGCGGCCACTGCCGCCGAAATCACCCTGCTCCGGGGCCGTCTTGAGGCCGCCGCAGGCAATAACGGGCAGGCAGCCGCCGAATACCGCCGCTATCTCGCCTCAAAAGCCTCCAAAACCAATGCGACTGTGGCCCGCTATGGCCTCGGATACGCACTGATGGCCGAAGCCGACTATGAGGGAGCCCGCAGTGCGTTCGCTCTCATCGAAAACGACCGCAGCCTCACGCCCGCGCAGCATGCCGATGTACTCAACCGCCTCGGTGACATCGCATTCGCCAAAACAGATTTCAAGGAGGCCGCCGCACTCTATCGACGTGCCTACGACGCCGCACCGGCCTCGGGCGACTATGCTGCCTTCAACGGGGCGCGCATGCTCGGTTTCTCGCGCGACTACGAGGGCAAACTACGGGCCATCGATGCATTCATGACCGAATTTCCGCAGTCCGTCCTCATTCCGGATGCCTTGCTCGAGCGCACACAGGCCCTCATCAGCCTCGGACGCAACAAGGATGCAGTCGACACCTACAGACGTCTCATCGAGGCATATGCCGGAACTCCGCAGGGACGCCGCGGCTATCTCGAGATGGCCATGACGCTGCTCGACATGGGCCGCAAGGACGAGGCCGCCGCAGCATACCGCGATGTGATATCCAACTACCCCACATCGGAAGAAGCCCTTCAGGCCTCCGGACTTCTCAAGAACATCTACGCTTCCGACGGCCGCGGCGACCAGTATCTGGCCTTCATGGAAAGCGTCGAAAACGCGCCCCAGGTCAGCGCCGACGATACCGAGCGTCTCACCTACGAAGCCGCTGCCGCAGCCAACCGTCGCGACGGCGATATCTCGGCCCTGCGCAAATATCTCGAACGTTTCCCAGATGCGCCCCATGCCCCTGAGGCTCTCCATACAGTCGCTCAGGCGGAATACGAGGCAGGCCGCATACCCGAAGCCCTCGAACTTTTCAAGAGTCTTGAGGCGAAGGCGCCCAATTCGGCGCTTGCCACCGACGCCCGTCTGGGCATAATGCGCTCGGCCCGCGATCTGGGCGACTACGCCCTTGCCGGCAGCACGGCCGAAACCATCATCAACTCCTCGGCCGCGCCGGCCGCACTTTCGGAGGCCATATATACACGCGGCCTTGCCCTCGATGCCGACGGCGACACGGCGGGAGCGATAGAGTTGTGGCAATCACAGGCAGCCGATACCAAAAACATATTCGGTGCCAAGAGCGCATTCCATGCCGCCGAGGCGCTGTTCGAGTCAGGCGAAACCGACAAGGCGCTCGCGGCCGTACAGAAATTCACCGGCAGCGGGTCGCCGCACGCCTACTGGGTAGCGCGTGGCTTTATCCTCATGAGCGACATATACCGTAAAAAAGGCAAAGACTTCGAAGCCCGCGAATATCTCGAAGCCCTCCGCGACAACTACCCCGGCACCGAAACCGACATCCTCTCCATGATCGAGTCGCGCCTCTCCGAATAAATCCTCTCTCGCCGCCGCTACGCGGCAAATCCGCCTCAAGCGCCGCATAGCGGCAATCATACGGCAGAGCCGC
>ERZ836877.1136-NODE-1136-length-41811-cov-3.544688_pt1 | contig 41811 bp, 37 predicted proteins | sample MGYA00519469_ERZ836877 | MGnify/ENA primary metagenome ERZ836877 (study PRJEB31850, sample SAMEA3708809) | human gut metagenome | biome: human gut; feature: human-associated habitat; material: faeces | place: China | collected 2014 ...
GCCTCAAGCTCGAGGCCGTATGGAACTACGGCTTCAGCCGTAGTAGCCAACTCACTGGCTCCAAGGGCTGAAGCCCTTGGCCCATGCCACCTATCTCCTGCTGCCTGCGCTATTAACGTGCGGCCTCGCTCTCCTCTTGAGGCCGAGATATCAAATTTGTCCTCGTGTCGGCGGCTTGCCGCCGTGTGGAGCGCGGGCAGCGATGGCGCTGACAGAGGGACTACCTTATTTTCTCTCTAATAGTCTGAGGGATTTGGCGGCGGTGGCAACAGGGTCGCCTTCGGGGACTTCGCTGTAGGGACGGTCGTCGAGAGTCCAGGCTTCTTCGATGGCAAAGAAATCGATGTCGGGGGCCTTGCCACCCCAGTCGGCGAGGCGCGCGTCAAACCAACGCTCCCAGCGGGGCCGGTAGAAGTCTTTTAGGAGGCCCTGCCATTCGCGGTGGGCGTAGTCGTGGAGTTTGCCTTTATTCGAAGCGCGGCGGGTGCCCCACACTGTTATCAGACAACGGGCATTCCAGCGGTAGCGCTCTTTCTCGGCCTGAGTGTCGGCACAGTCGCCGGCTTGTCTGAGCCAGCGTCCGAGGCGGAAATCGGCGACGGTGCCGAGGAGTTCGTCCTGCATGTCAATGAGCGCAAGGAAGCGATCGGCGGCTGCGCGATAAGCCTCTTTGTCACCCTTCTGCAGGGCTGCATAGGCGGCGGCGAGTTCTTCGCGGCCACGGTCGGCGACAGCCTGGCGGGTGACGTCAACGAGATCGTAGATATAGTTGGGATTACCGGCAAAGCCCTCAGCCGACAGCATCAGGCGTGCGGCTTCGACGACATCGCCGTAGTTATAATAAGGCTTGTTCTGAGCCCAGGCCGACGCCTGCCGCGGATTATCAGACGGGCGGGCACAGAAAAGCGACTCGAGTGTGCCTTGCTGACGGCTGTCCGGCGGACAGGCATAGACGCTGTTGAGCAACAGATGCCAGGCGCTGTCAAGAGCCTCACACGAGCCGCCATAACGGGCGCGGACGTAATCACGCGTCCACGCTTCGGCGTCGACCGGAGCGTCGAGCCATGGCAGCTCGCTCATAAATTCATATACGACAGGATTGGTCTCTATGCCTTCCATGGTGAGACCGGTTCCGAGCATATCCCTGTCGGCGCGGGCGACAGGAAAATCAGCGGCCATAGAAGGGATGCGTCCGTAAAGGCCTATGTTGCCGCCGAAATTGTGAAGCATGCAGTAGAGCCAGTCGTGGCCGCTGAAACCGCCCTCGCGGGTGTTCCATATCGGTTCGGTCTCGGCGTGGAGATCAAGCACGACAAGGTCACCCTTGTCAAGAGCCTCGATCATCTCGCGGCGCGGATTGGCCCGCCACGCCTGTATGACCCAGACAGCGTCGGGACGCACAGCCTTCATCTCCTTCATTATGGCACGGCCGGCGGCAGCGAGGTCGACGCCCTCGGTTCGGCCGCCTTCATGGAATGGGTCCATGCTGTAATATTTCGCGCTGCCGAAGAGTTTCTGCTGCTCGTCATAATATATCGCGGCTATGCGGCTGAACGCGCTGTCGGCAGGCTGGAGGAAGGACGGACGCTTGAAGCCGAACCACATGCCGCCGTCGGCGACATCGAGACCGAGTGTCTCGCGAGCGTCGTGGGGCATCATGCCCGAATAGCCCGGCAGGACAGGCTCCATGCCGAACTCGCGCATACGCCCGATGATATGTCGGCCGAGGTCTTCCTGAAAACGGTAGTGGCTCTCGGGGTTGGGGCCGCCCCATCCTTCGAGGTTGTTCATGAGCCACCAGGCCTGAAAGCCCGGACCGGCGACGAACTCGTTGATTTTGTCGTCACTGTAGCCCAGACGTCTCATCACGTTGCGCCACAGCACATCGGTGCCTGTAATTGCCAGCGGCATATTGATGCCGTGAAGGGCCATCCAGTCAATCTCGCGGTCCCAGCGCTCGCGGTTCCAGAAAGCCATCGAGTATGAGTGAGTGCAATAGTTGAGGTAATATCTCATCTTCAGATCTGTCGTTCTGACGACAGGCTCCTTGACAGCCGGAAGAGTGTCGGGCAGCGACGCCGTCATAGAGTTCCACGACAGATGGACACCGGCGCAGTGCTTGAGATACCAGTTTATGCCCACGGCGGCACTTACAGGATTGTTGGCTCTGACGACAGGATATATGCCCTGCTGCGACAGCTCGAAGCGGTCGACAGAGTCAGGGACAATCTCGACCTTTATCTTGCGCGAGAGGCCCGGGTCGATGCGTTCGAGCATACCATCGATGACTTCGACGGCGAAAAGAGGTAGCGATAGGGCAATCGAGGCGACGAGCGTCAGCATCAGTCTTAGATTTCTCATGGATCAGCTATTAGAGAGTCAGATATAATCAGATGTCTATTTTGCGGGGACGGTTGCGGTGGGTAAAACGCCGCTTGAGGTAGACCGCACGCCGCCACAGCCCCCTGAGCTTGCTCCAAAGCGGCGAGGGCGACGAGGCGATGTCTGCCGCCGTCGGGTCGACGAATGACATCAGGGCGACGTCTTCGCCGAACTGCTCGGGATAGATGACAACGAGGTTGTTGCGCGAGAAGTATTTCTGGAGGAACGACGGCAGCTCGACCATGAACGACGAGTATGACACCGAATTGGCGCGCGCGCCTATGATGACAAAGAGGTCGTCGTCGAGGATGCGGTTTGTGAGCAGCACAAAGTCGTCGTTGGTGTCGACGGTGCGGAATTCACAGCGTATGCCATAGTTTTCGTGATAGATGACTCCGCGGATGAGCGGCTGAATATCGCCCTCGCAGCAGAAAATGATGCGACAGCCGAGCTGACGGGTCAGACGGGCGAGCGCCCTCACCCAACGGCTGAAGCCGGTCTCATACTGGGCCTTCTCGGGAATCCAGACGACGATACGGGTCACGGTGTTGACGGGTATGAAACAGCGCGTGATGATAATCATCTTGTTGGTCGAGCGCAGAAGCTGGTCGACCTTGCTGCCGAAGAACGAGTCGATGACGGTCGAGCGACGGTGCATGCCGAGGATGATTTCGGTTATGTCGCGCTCCTCGATGACGTTTAGCACGCCTGTGACAGTGTTCATGTCATAGCGTTCGAGCGGCACGACATCGACATCGGCCGCAGCGCCGACCTTTGTAGCCTCGTCGAGCGACGTGTGCGACAGCGCCTTGGAGGTCGCCGAATTATCGTTGCGCACATGCAGGGCGAAGATGCTGTGACGGCCCTTGTCGTTACGCATCAGCACGGCCATCTCGACCAAAGCGCGGGCGCTCGTCGAATTTGCCACCGGGATGAGGGTGTTGTTGACGCGGGTATGGCGGATGACGCCGTCCTGGTCTTCGCGGCTGAGAGTCTCGATTTTCAGGCCGGGGGCGGCAGCCGAGGTTATCAGGGGCGCGAGGGCACAGGTGACGAGGATGACAAGCACCGTGGCGTTGAGGACCGTGGTGTCAAGCATGCCCATATTGTAGCCGAGGGTGACGACGGCGAGGGCGACAGCGGTGTGGGCCGTCGTGAGGCCGAACATGATCCACTCGCTCGAGGGACTGAGGTGATTGACGCGACGCACAATCATCGCCGGCAGCCATTTGCTGACAAGCGCCACGACGAGCATCACGGCCGAGACGGTCAGGGTGTCGGCGTTGGCGATGACACGGACGTTGATCATCATGCCGACGCTTATAAGGAAGTAAGGAATGAACAGAGCGTTGCCGACAAACTCTATCGAGCTCATCAGCGGCGAGGCCACCGGCACGTAGCGGTTGAGCAGCAGACCGGCGAGGAAGGCGCCGAGAACCGGCTCGAGCCCGATAATCTGGGCAGACCACGCGGCAAGAAAGACCATCGCCATGACGAAGACATACTGCGTCACCTTGTCGCTGTAGACTTTGAAGAAGTGGCGCGTCACGCGCGGGAAGAGATAAAGCAACGCCAGACACCAGACGACAAGACGGCCCATGAGCCAAAGTATCTCAACGACATCGAAATCGCCCTCGCTTCTGATGTTGACAGTCGCCGCCAGCACGAGGAGGGCGCCGACGACGGCGATAATCGTGCCGACGACGGCAATAAGGACCGCCGGCTCCTTGGTGAGACCGAAACGCGCCGCCACCGGATAGGCTATCAGCGTGTGGGAGGCATACATGGCGCCGAGGAGCATTGAGGTCAGCATGTCGAGGCGCAGGATGAAATGGCTCGTCAATATGCCGAAAAACAGCGGGATGACGAGTGTCAGCAGACCGAAGAGCAGTCCGCGGCGTATATTGAGCCGCAGATGGTACATGTCTATCTCGAGACCGGCGAGGAACATGAGGTAGAGAAGACCCACCTGACCGAAAATCGCGAAACTCGAGTCGTTGTCGAGAATGTTGAAGCCGTATGGGCCGACGATGACGCCGGCCACAATCATGCCTATGATGTGGGGGACCTTGATTTTATTGAGCAACAGCGGCGCAAAAAGGATGATAGCCAGAACAATCAGAAAAATCGTCACCGGCTGTGTCACAAGCGGAGATGTCGCTGCGGCAATCATGAGTCTACGGTATTAGTTTTCCGTGGGCGAGCAGATATTCGGCGATCTGCACGGCGTTTAGAGCGGCACCCTTCTTAATCTGGTCGCTGACGGTCCAGAAAGTCAGGCCGTTTGGATTGGCGAGGTCGCTGCGGACGCGTCCGACATAGACGGGGTCGAAACCAGCCTTGTCGAGCGGCATGGGATAGACCTTGTTCGCGGGATCGTCGACGAGAACGACACCGTCTGCCCGGGAGAAGGCCTCGCGGGCTTCGGCGACGCTGACGGGACGCGCGGTCTCGACCCAGATGGCCTCGCTGTGGGCGCGGAGCACAGGCACTCGGACACAAGTGGCGCTGACCTCAAGGGTGGGAGCGTGCATGATTTTCTTGGTTTCGAAGTGCATTTTCATCTCCTCTTTTGTATAACCGTTGTCGCCGAAGACGTCGATATGAGGGATTACATTATAGGCAAGCTGAGTCACAAACTTCTCGACGCGGGGCTCACGGCCTTCGGCAAGAGCGCGATGCTGCTCGACAAGCTCTTCCATCGCCGCGGCGCCGGCGCCGCTGGCAGCCTGATATGTCGCGACATGAACACGTTTTATCTCCGACAGACGGTTGACTGGCGCGAGTGCCACGACCATCTGTATAGTAGTGCAGTTGGGGTTGGCGATGATGCCGCGGGGAGCATTCAAGGCGTCGGCTCCGTTGACCTCGGGAACAACCAGAGGCACATCGTCATTCATCCTGAAAGCGCTCGAGTTGTCGATCATGACGGCGCCGTGGCGTGTGATCGTGTCGGCAAACTTTATTGACGTCGACGCGCCGGCCGAGACAAATGCAATGTCGATATCCCTGAAGTCGTCATTATCCTGAAGAAGCATTACCTGATGTTCCTCGCCGCGGAAGAGATATTTGCGACCGGCACTGCGCTCCGAACCGAAGAGTCTGAGCGTGTCGACGGGAAATTTTCTGTCATCAAGCACTTTCAGCAGCTCCTGTCCTACAGCGCCGCTTGCTCCTACAATGGCTATGTTCATTTTTTATGTCTATGTTTTTTAGCAGTATAACGAATGACGGCACTGTCGTTCAGCCATTAAAACTCATAGCAGCACCGATTTTAACGGCGTAAAATTACAAAATTTTTCAATTATTTTCACCATTGCTGTCACAAATCGGCTTTTAATTCGTCTTATTGATAAAACAGCAACCAAAAACGACAAACTAAATTAGATTAATTATGAATAGATTTATCACAACCACCCTCTGTTCGCTGCTTATGCTGTCAAGCTCGATGGTCACATCCTGCTCGGCAAAAACCATCAAAGGCAGCGACAACATCATCAAACGCGAAGTCAGCATCAGCGATTTCGACGAAGTATCGGTTTCGACAGGCATCCGTGTAGTCTACACCACCGGCGCGAAAGCCAAAGCCACGATACAGGCACCCGACAACATCATGGAATATGTCAGGGTAAGCAACGACGGCAACGAACTCAACATAGGTCTCAAACGCCACAACGGCAGCATCAACTTCAACGGCAACTTCGCCGTGACGGTCTACATCTCGTCGAGAGCGCTGCATGAAGTCGAGACATCATCAGGCTCGAGTTTCACAGCCAACGGGCTCAGTGTCAACGGAGACCTCGACCTGTCGTCAAGTTCTGGCTCATCCATCAGACTTGAGAACGTCAGCGTCACCAACGATCTCGACCTTGATTCGTCGAGCGGTTCGACTATCACAATCGAAGGCGCGAAAGCTGCAAAAATCGATATCGACGCATCAAGCGCGTCAAGCGTCAATGTCTCGGGCATTGTGGCGACCGTTGTCAACGGCGACACCTCGAGCGCGGCACAGCTGACACTCAAAGGCAAATGCGAGCGCGCCGACTTCGAGGCCTCAAGTTCGTCGACAATCCACGCATCGGCTCTCACCGCCAAAAGCGGCTCTGCCGAAAGCTCAAGCGCTGCGTCGATAAGCTGCAATGTCACCGACCTGCGCAGCTCGACAAGCTCGGCCGGCTCGGTTAACAATAAGAAATAAATTCTCCAATCTTTAGAAACAGCAGTCTATAAAGACAGACAATCTATAAAAACACAATAATTACAAGAGGCAGCGCCCCGGCCATCGATGTGAATCGTCGCCGGGGCGCTGAATATTTCGTTGCAACAGAAACACCGGTTTCCGAAACCGCGGTTTCTATTTTTTAAGAGCTGCTTTTAACTATCTTATTTAGAAATAGAAATTCATGCTTTTGGGATAGTAGAGCATGCCACCGCCGACCTGCTGGGCTGCGGCATCGCCGAGTGAATTGGCAACGATGGCGAGGGCGAATCTCATGGCCGAGGCAGGCCCGTTGGCGGTGATGATGCGGTCAAGAGCCATTACGGGAACATCGCGGACAACAGCGCCGCCTTCTTTGAGGCCGGCTTCCATGCCGGGATAGCAGGTGGCTTCCTTGCCTTTAAGCAGGCCGAGTGGAGCGAGGACGACTGCGGGTGACGCACAGATAGAGGCTATCTTGCCCTTATCGGCCACATGTGTCTTCAACAGTGTGCCAAGAGCCTCCGATTCATGGAGATTGACGGCACCGGGCATACCACCGGGTATGATAAGCCATTCAGCGCCGACAAAATCAGCCTCGGCAAAAGTGAGGTCGGCTTTGATTGTCACGCCATGAGCACCGGTGACGTCATGTCTGTCGGTTATAGATACAGTCTTGACATCAAGGCCTGCACGGCGCATAACGTCAATGGGGGTGATGACTTCGATTTCTTCAAATCCGTCGGCTAAAAAAATAAAAGAGCGTTGCATGATGTCTTGTGGTTAAAGGTTAATAGTTACTGTTTACACTCTTAAACAACGCCGGGCCTGAAAAGTTCCCGACTTTTATATATTCTTCGTATATTTGAAAAAAATTTCACGACGATGAGACGAAAATTATTATTAATGCCGCTAATTTATATTTTTATTTTGATTTTTGCAAGCTGTGAACAAAAATACACGACAATAAGCGGCATTATCTGGAATACGAGCTACCATATTGTATACGGCGGCAGTCAAAACCTCGAAGACTCGATACAACACGAACTTAACCGTGTCAACGCCGGGCTGTCGATGTTCGAGCCGTCGTCGACAGTGTCGCTTGTCAACGCCGGCGTGAGCGATAGCGTAGGGGCCGATTTCATCTATGTCTTCAACGAGTCGCGACGCATAGCCGAAGCAAGCGGAGGCCGCTTTGACCCGACGGTAGGGCCGCTCATCGACCTGTGGGGTTTCGGGCGACGCAAGACCGACAGCGCCACGACACCCGACAGCGCGGCCATCGCCGAAGCTCTCAAAGCTGTGGGCATCGACGGTTGCCGCATCGGCGGCTGCCGTGTAATAAAAAAATCTCCGTCTACGACATTTGATTTTTCGGCCATAGCAAAAGGCTATGGCGTCGACCTTGTGGCCGAAATGCTCGAACGCAACGGCGTCAGCGACTATATGGTCGAAATCGGCGGCGAAGTGCGTGCCTCGGGACATCCGGCGACGGCCGGGGCGTGGCGCATACAGATTGATGCGCCTGTCGAGTCGGCCGACAGCGTCATACACGAGCGCCTCGATATCATCAGTCTCACCGGAGGCGCCGTAGCCACATCGGGCAACTACCGCAACTACCGCGACACATCGGCCGGACGCATCGGCCACACCATCGACCCGCTGACGGGTCGTCCGGCGCGCCGCCCTACCCTAAGCGCCACTGTGACGGCCCCACGCTGTCTGACCGCCGACGCTCTGGCCACGGCCTGTATGGCGATGGAGCCTGAGGCGGCCCTCGCGATGATTGAGCGTCTCGACAGCTGCGAGGCCCTCCTGGTCGTCGCACGCGGCGACACGACGACAACACTCACATCTTCGCGCTTTGGCGGAATGCACAATGCAAAATGCACAATGCACAATTAATAGCCTGAAGATTGTGAATTATAAATTGTGCATTGTGAATTGATTTAGTGGCTGTTGTAGAAGTCGAGGATGCGGGTGCGGAGCATGTATTCGTATTTGGCGCGGACGCGGTCGCTGACGGCACGGAGGTAGTTGTTCTTGGCTGTCTCGTAGTCGGTCGGAGTGGCGCGGCCGAGATTATACTTCTCGCGGGTGGCGGCAAAGGTTTTTTCGGTAGCGTCTTCGGCGACTGTACTTGACTCGAGCCGCTTGGCTGCGCCGAGGGCCGAATAATAGGCCTGCTGGACAGCCTTGTAAAGATTGTCGCAGGCTGTCTCATACTGCAGCTCGGCCGAAAGACGGCTGACCCGGGCACGACGGACATTGTTACGCGTCGAGAAGGCGTCGAAGACAGGTATCGACAGGTTGAAGCCAAAGTAGGTGCTGAAGTTATTCTTCATCTGATGACCGAACTTGTCGTTATCGAAGCCGCTGACCGTATAATATGAACTGCCGATGCCGGCGGTAAACGACAGCCGGGGCATATAGCCCGATTTGGCGACACGGATGTTTTTGTCGGCGGCGGCGATGCGCAGACGTCCGGCATTTACCGAGCTGTTGTTGAGCTTGGCGTTGGCAAAGACTTCGTCGGCCGAGCGCATCAGCACGTTGTCGTCGTCGAGCGAGGCGACCTCGAAGCCTTCGATGTCGTCGAGGCGCAGCAGCTGTGCGAGGTCGACGAGGGCAAGAGTGTAGTCGTTCTTAGCGGTTGTGGCCGACAACTCGTCCTGAGCGAGCTGCGAACGGGCGTTGAGCATATCGATTTCAGGCACTTTGCCGGCCTCGAGCAGAGCCTGCTGACGTTTAAGCTCATAGTCTGACAGCTCTATCTGCTCGAGAGCGACCTTGTAGACCTCGTTGCAGTAGAGCACCTGGAGATACTGGGCGATGACGTTTAGCGTGACGTCTTCCTTCGCAGCCTCGAATTCCTCGACGACAGCAAGAAGCGAAGCCTTGGCGTAGTCGAGCCGGCGTACGTTGCCGAGCCCCTGGAAGAGAGGCACACTCAGATTGGCGCCCCACTGGAAATTGCTCGTGTTGCGGTCGGCATAGGTGTTTTCAGAGGTGAGGCCGCGGCCAAGATTGAATGACTGCGACGCCGACAGCCCCACTTCGGGCAGAAAGGCGTCTTTTGCGGCCGTGACGTCGAGTTCGGCGTTGCGGACGTCGAGAGCGCGGCTGCGCACGGTAAGGTTATTTGTCAGAGCATAGTCGATACACTTTTCGAGAGTCCATGTCTCGGCATTGGCGGTGACGGCGCAGACAAGAGCAAGCGCCGCGACAACGGTTTTACGCAACTGTTTCATATCTTCTTATGTCTGAGAGTTATTTTTTCTCGGCACCACGAAGCACGACAGTGGTGTCTACACCGTTTTTAACCTCTATGTCAAGACCGTTGCCTATGCCGGTCTCGATCTTGCGGCGGTCGAACTTCTGTCCGCCGACCGAATCGGTGAGTACGTAGACATAGCTGTCGCCGCCTTCAAACTCGATGACACTCTCGGGCACGGCGACGACGTCTTTGGCACGGTTGAGAATGACCGAACCGTTGGCGCTGTAGCCCGAGCGCATTGTCACGCTGTCGGGCAGCACGAGGGCTGCCTTGAGCTCGAATGTGCTGGCGCCGTTGTCCTCGCTGGCCTTCGGCGAAATGTATTCAATAGTAGCCTCCGATGTGACACCGTCAATCGCACCGACAGTGACAGTCAGCGGCATGCCGATGGCGAGCATGCCGACCTCGGTCTCGTCGACCTTGCCGACAAAGAGCAGGTCGCGCATGTCGGCGACAGTAGCGATTGTCGTGCCGTCGTTGAAGGTATTGGCCTGGATTACAGACGAGCCCTCTTTGACAGGGACGGCAAGCACGATGCCGTCGATTGTCGAACGCACAAGGGTGTTGCTCTGCTGCGCGTTGGTGACCGAGACACCGTCGCGGACGATAGAGAGGGCGTCGAGGGCCGAGTTGAGTTCGATGCGGGCGTTCTCGACGGCATTGTTGCCTTCTTCATATTCCTCGCGGCTGATGAATTTTTTTTCATACAGTTCTGACGTGCGTTTATATTTGCTCTCCTGAAGCTCGAGATTGCGACGGGCTACCTCGACACGGTTTTCGGCGGCCGAAAGCTGGCTTTCCTCGGGGATGACCTTGATGCGGGCGATGACGTCGCCGACTTTGACACGGTCGCCCGGCTCGACATTGATTTCGGCGATGATACCCGAAATCTGGGGTTTGATGTCGATTTCGTCACGCGGCTCGATTTTGCCGGTGAGAAGGGTCGTACGTTCGATAGTGCCGATGTGGGGACGGACGGTCTCATAAACAGTCGGCTTGTCCTGTGAGTTTTTGTAGAGGTAGACAAATGTTCCGACGAAAATCAGCGCTACGATGGTCCAGAGCGCTATGCGAAAAAACTTTTTCATTTTATATAGATTGTTTATTATTTACCTGTTGTTTATTTATCATTGATTGCTTCGATAGGTTTGATGCGCATGGCCTTGACAGCCGGGATGATGCCGGCGGCAGTGCCAAGCACGGCAAAGACGACTGTGATGGCGACCGCCGTTCCGAAACCGAGCTGGAATCCGGCGGGATTGCCCTGCAGCGTCATCAGATAGTTGACTCCGCCGAGCACTCCGGCGGCAAAGCATATACCCGCGACGCCGGCGATGAATGTAAGCACCACGCCCTCGGAGAGAATCTGGACGATGATGTCTCGCGGTTTGGCGCCGAGAGCGCGACGTATGCCGATCTCGGTCGTGCGCTCCTTGACGATGACCCACATGATGTTGCCCACGCCGATGATGCCGGCAAGCAGGGTGCCGAAGCCGACGAAACCGGCGAGAAGACTGAGCCCGAGGAAGAGATTGTTAATCATCTCGAACATCTCGGATATGTTCATGAACTCGATTGCCTTGGCATCGTCGGGATGAATCGGATGGTTCTGGCGTATGGCCCGTTTGATCGGCTCCTCGAGGTCCTTGAAGTCATAGCCGTCTTCGGCGATAAGCATCATCAGACCTATGGCGTCGCCGTAGTTGAAAGCCTTGCGCATGGTCGAAAGCGGAATGATGACTGACTCGCTGAGATTGCCGTTGACTGTTATCTCGGAGCGGGCCTCACAAACGCCGACGACCTTATAATATATGCCGCCGACAGATATATTCTTGCCGAGGGGCGACTCTGCTCCGAACAGGGTCGAGGCGACGCGCTTGCCGAGGACACAGACCTTGCGGGCGGCGCTCTCGTCTGATTCGTTGACAAAACGGCCTTCGACGATTATCGGGTGCATGAATTCGGTGTAAGCCGGCATGACACCCATGAGACCGCTCGACGAGCGCTGGCGGCCGTAGGTGATGGTCATGCCCCAGTGTGACATCGAGCCGGTGGCGTCTCTGACACCTTTTATCTTGCTGACACGCTCGAGGTCTTCGGTGTCGAGGCTCCAGTACATACCTTTCTTGAAGCCTTTGTAAGGCATGGAGGTCTGATTGCCCCAGACAAAGGCCGTGTTTGTGGCAAAACCGTCGAACTGTTTTGACATCAGCGCCTTGAGACCGTCAGCGCCACCGAGGAGCATGGCGAGCATCGCCGTACCCCAGAAGATGCCGAAGGCTGTCAGGAATGTTCTTGTCTTGTTGCGGGAAAGAGTGGCGAATATCTCCTTCCAGTTTTCTATGTCAAATATAGGATTGATCATGACTGTTGAATTCAGAAGGGTCTATTATTCGTCACGTAAAGCTTCGACCGGTTTGATCTTCAAGGCTCTGAGAGCCGGGAAGAGGCCGGCGAGAGCGCCTGAGACTATCAGCACGGCTGTGACATAGAGCGCGAGGCGTATGTCGACCGTCGGGTCTTTGATGAAATCACTGCCGCTGAAAGCCATGGCTATGCCTTCGTTGGCAAGGATGCCGAGGAAGATACCTATATAGCCGAACAGGGCGGTTATGAAAACACTCTCAAGGATAATCTGCACGAGGATATTCCGCGGCTTGGCGCCGATGGCGCGTCGGATGCCGATCTCATGGGTGCGCTCGCGTACAGAGACAAACATGATGTTGCTGACGCCGATGATGCCCGACAGCATGGTGAAGAGACCGATAATCCATATCGCCATGTTGAGAATCCTGAAGGCGCCACCCATGGTGAGATGGTTGACAAACTGGTTCCAAATCCAGATGGCACTCTCGTCGTCGGGGTTAAACTGATGGATGCGTCCCATCGTCGCGCGCACGTCTTTCTCAAACTCAAGGCCTTCTTCCTCGGTCGTGAGGTTAGAGACGTTGAGTCTTATCTGATTGATGTAGCCGCCGTCGCCTTTGATGGCGTTGACGGTCGAGAAGGGCGCGTAGTTGGTCGTATTGCCTTCGTTTGAATATACGCCGACAACGATAAAGGCGAGCTGCATAGACTTGACGGGACGGCCTATGGCTTTCTCGGCGTCGCCGAAAAGTATTTTGGCATTTGACTCTGAGATGACAAGCACGCGGCGCGCTTCGTCGATGTCACGGCGGTTGATGAAGCGGCCGTGAGCGATTTTCATGCGTCCGGTCTTTTCCATTTCAGGGAAGACGCCATAGAGGCCGCCGGTGATATAGTCGGTCGGGGTCGAAATCACCGCCGTGTCTATCGACACTGTCGCCGTGGCGCCCTTCATGCGGTCGCCGAGCTCAGACCCGAGAACATCGATGTCAGAAGCCTTGAGGCGAATCCAGCGGTTCTCCTTGTAGCCCTGATAAGGCATCGAAGTGTTGCCGCCCCAGATGTTGACGTTGTCGGAAGTCCCTTCGGCCGCGTCGCTCTCGAAAGAGGTGAGGACACCTTTCGACATGCCGACAAGGACGACGAGCATAAGAATGCCCCAGGCCACGGCGAAGCCGGTGAGGCCCGTACGCAGCTTGTTGTTGCGCAGGGTCTGCAATATTTCTCTGATAAGGTCTGTCATGGCCGGTCGGTGATTTGGCCGTCGACGAGACGGATGATGCGGTTTGTCTGCTCGCCTACACCGGGGTCGTGAGTGACGATGACGATTGTCATGCCTTCGTCGTTGAGCTGGCGGAAGATCTGCATGACGTCGTGCGAGGTCTTGCTGTCAAGTGCGCCGGTCGGCTCGTCGGCGAGAATTATCGACGGATTGGTGATGAGGGATCGGGCGATGGCGACACGCTGTTTCTGACCGCCCGAGAGCTCGCCGGGCAAATGATGGGCGCGGTCGGCCAGACCGAGGCGCTCGAGCTGTTCCATAGCCAGACGATTGCGCTTCTTGCGCGAGACGCCCTGATAGAACAGCGGCAGGGCGACGTTCTCTATCGCATTCTTATAGCTGATGAGGTTGAACGACTGGAAAACGAAGCCAATCATGCGGTTGCGCAGTTCAGCCGCACGGTTTTCACTTAGATTTTTAATCAGCACACCGTCGAGATGATACTCGCCGGTATCATAGGTGTCGAGGATGCCCAGAATGTTGAGCAGAGTCGACTTGCCGGAGCCTGAAGATCCCATGATTGACACAAGCTCGCCACGCTCAATCTCAAGGTTGATATCCTTGAGCACATGCAAAGGCACAGCCCCTTGATAGGTCTTGTTAATGTCCTTTAATTCAATAATCGGCATAGTTGTGATGAATGTTTGATGTTTTTAAAATAGATTGTAGTAAAATGCGGTATGTTTTATGCCGTCGCAAAATTATAAATATTTCTTAAATCTGCAAAGAGAAATTCAACCGGAACGCGCAAAAAAAATCGGGCTTCTCACGAAGCCCGAAAATTCTTTAACCTTAAATCTAATACCATGAAAAACACAGTGCAAATATAGTAATTATGATATGATAACACGGGGGTAGCCAAAAAGTTTTTACAATACTGTGAATTAACATTCGCTAACACTTTCCATGTCTTATATTTTATTAATTTCGCATACTAAAATAATTAACCCGAAATGCCTTAAGGCGTTATCCTTTATACAATGAGAGTTAAAATATTAGTTATCGACGACGAAGAATCAATATGCGAAATTCTCAAATTCAATCTTGAAAAAGAAGGTTATGAAGTTGACTGTGCCTACAGCGCCGAAGAGGCACTCGACATGAACCTGAGTGAATATTCGCTTTTTCTCGTCGACATAATGATGGACACGCTCAGCGGTTTTGACTTCGCCAAACGAGTGCGCAATGTGACCGAAACCGAGCATACTCCTATCATATTCTGTTCGGCACTGACAGACGAAGACGAGAAAGTCATGGGCCTCAACATAGGAGCTGACGATTATGTCACCAAACCGTTTGTTATCGGCGAAGTACTCGCGCGAGTCCGCGCCGTGCTCCGCCGTTCGGCCATTACCCGCACTATCGCAGAGAACAACGCATCTGACAGTATCTATAAACCCGACATCAGCTATAAGGCGCTGAGAATCGACCAGAACGAAAAACTGTGTTATCTCGACGGACAGGAAGTCCAGCTCACGCGCACAGAGTTTGACATACTGCTGTTCTTCCTTACACACCGCAACCGCATCTATTCACGTGAAGAGATAATCGAACAGGTCTGGGGTGCCGACGTTGTGGTCACAAACCGCACTATCGACACAAACATCACACGCCTGCGCAAGAAGCTCGTCGAATACGGCAACAATATCGTGACCCGACAGGGGTTCGGTTATGGCTTTAAAGAAACACATTAGTTATCAGTGGCGTCTGTTCATACCGCTAATCACGACTATTTGGGCGCTGATTATCGGCATGGCATTATGGCAGGCCAACAAAGAACGTAATTATCAGGCCGACAAGCTTCGCGCTCAGCTGTCACTGATCAACGACCGCATTATCGACGCATACGAGACCGAGTTTAACCCTCAGGCATACTTCAAATTCGTGAGCACCAGCTTCCAGAAGATGCCCGAATATGATTTGATACGTATCTCAGTCTATAAGGACAAATCGCTCATATATAATATAGGCGAAATTGTCAGTCTGACCGACGACGAAATCAGTCACGATTCGGGTCTCACCACCGAGGCCGGAGAAGAAGATCTGGCTGTAGATCAGGAGTCAGACCACAGTAACGATTACTTCTATTATAAAGCGACGACAAGCGACGACGGACGGCTTGAAGTCCTGACGGCCGTCCCAGTCAACGACCTGTTGCGCAAAGCCAGTCTGCCTGATTATAAAATCTGGGTAGTACTTGTAGCGGTAGCCATATTCCTCACGGTATTATCATATTACACAACGCGCTATCTGGGAACCAACGTCAGGATTCTGCGCGATTTTGCCGTCAACGCAGCAAATGACCGCAATTACAAGCCAGACCTTTCAAAAGTGCCTCACGACGAACTCGGCGAAATTACGCGCCAGATAGCCCACATGCACACAAACCTCACCCAGGCACTCGAAAACACCAAACGGGAACACGAAGTGGCTCTGCATGCCATGAACGAAAAAGCGCGCCTGAAACGTCAGCTCACCAACAATATAAACCACGAGCTGAAGACCCCGGTGGGAGTCATCAAAGGCTATCTCGACACGATAATAGAGAATCCCGATATGGGTTCGGAAGCGCGCGACCGCTTTATCTTAAAAGCACAGGAACACGTCAACCGGCTCGTAAACCTGATGAACGACGTGTCATCGCTGACACGTCTCGACGAAGGCTCTTCAATCATCACCACTGAAGAAATCGACTTTCATGATGTTGTATATTCCGTCGTAAGCGATTGCACCGAGTCGGGTATGCTTGGCGAACTCTCGTTTGTCTACGACATACCTCTCAACTGCCGTATCAACGGCAATTTCAATCTTCTCACAGGTATGCTCAACAATCTTGTGAAAAACGCACGCCTGCACTCCAAAGGCACCGAGTGTGGCATAAGACTTATCGGAGAAGACGCGAAATTCTATACATTTGTCTTTTATGACAACGGCGTAGGAGTAAGCGAGGAGCATATCCCCCACCTGTTCGACCGATTCTATCGTGTTGACTCGGGGCGCACCCGCAAAGCCGGCGGCACGGGACTCGGTCTGCCCATTGTCCAGAATACTGTCCTCGCCCATGGCGGCACAATAGAGATTTCAAACCGCCAGGAAGGAGGTCTGCAGTTCACGTTCACATTACCGAAAGCCATACAGCATAGCGACTCTTAAATCGCCCTTTCAATTTGTATTACAAAATTCACCAGTTTGTAACACAATAGAAATATAGATGCACTAATTTTGGCACATCATAACAACAAAGATATACTGAAATCTTTCCAACGAAAAAACTAAATCCGCAATAATAGCAATCAAAAGCATAAAGTTACACAAGCAACATTCACAAAACAGACAGACGTCGCGACGACGTCTGTCTGTTTTTCCGTATTCCCGCTGCCGCTCCCGAACATATTCAGCATTATTTAGTTTTTATTATTGTGAATAAATGGCTAATTTTGCACAACAATAAACCAAACTAAAAAAAATGAACAATCCTGACTGGAGCAAACTGCCTTTCGGCTATTTCCCGACAGATTATAATGTACGTTGCAGCTATCGCGACGGCAAATGGGGCGAAGTCGAAGTTTCGACATCAGAAACAATAAACATCCACATGGCCGCCACGGCCCTGCACTACGGACAAGAAATATTCGAGGGCCTCAAGGCCTTCATGGGCGCCGACGGCAAGATACGCATCTTCCGCCTCGAAGAAAACGCCCGCCGTATACGCGAATCAGCCAAAGGCATCATGATGGAACCCATCCCCGAAGAACTTTTCAAAGAGATGTGTGTCAAAGTGGTCGAGCTCAACCGTCGCTTTGTGCCCCCCTACGGCAGCGGTGCTTCGCTCTATATACGTCCGCTCGAGATCGGCATGTCGCCGCGCATTGGCGTCAAACCCGGCGACGAATATCTCTTCATCGTCATGGTGACACCCGTCGGCCCATACTTCAAAGAAGGTTTTGCCAACACAAAGATATGTATCATGCGCGAATATGACCGCGTGGCTCCCCGCGGCACCGGCCGATGGAAGGTCGGCGGCAACTATGCCGCCTCTCTCTCGGCAGGCGAGCGCGCCCACTCGCTCGGATACTCGGCCGTGCTCTATCTCGACCCGAAAGAGAAAAAATATCTCGACGAATGTGGCCCGGCCAACTTCTTTGCCATCAAAGACGGCAAATATATTACCCCGGCTTCCGACTCGATACTGCCCTCAATAACCAACATGAGCCTTCAGGATCTGGCCCGTGACATGGGCATCGAGGTCGAATGCCGCCATATCACCGTCGACGAACTTGCCGACTGCACCGAAGCCGCCGCCTGCGGAACAGCTGCCGTGGCCTCGCCCATAGGCGAAATCGACGACCTTGACACCGGCACAAAATATATAATCTCGAAAGACGGCAAACCGGGGCCTGTCACCACGGCTCTATATAACAAGCTCAGCGCCATACGCCTCGGCGAAGAGCCCGACACTCACGGCTGGAACACAATTCTCGACTGATGCCCGACTATAACGAGCTGATTGACCGCTACTACGCGCCCGGCACACGCCGGCGCGAGATTCTCGTCAAGCATTCGCGTCAGGTAGCAGACAAAGCGCTGGAAATATCACGCAGCCTCGGCCTTGACCTCGACGAGACGACGGTCGAGGCTGCGGCCATGCTCCACGACATCGGCATCGTGGCCACCGACGCCCCGGGCATCGACTGCCACGGCACCGAGCCGTACCTGCGTCACGGCATAATCGGCGCGCGCATGATACGCGAGGCCGGCTTTCCCGAGGAGATAGCCCGCGTGGCCGAACGTCACACCGGCGCCGGCATCTCGACCGAAGACATCGTCGCTATGAATCTGCCGCTCCCTCCGGGCGACTATATGCCGCACACACTTCTCGAGCGCCTTGTCTGCTATGCCGACAAATTTTTCTCGAAAAGCGGCGACATGAAAGAGAAACCGCTCGAGCGTGTCCGTCTCTCGATGGCAAAACACTCGCCCGAGACCGTCACACGCTTCGAAGCCCTGCACAAAGAATTCGGTGCCGGTCACAAAGCGCTGTAACATAAAATGCCAATCCACCATAGCTCAATGCCTAAAATAGCCATATCGACACAGACTTACCGCCACGACATCGATGAGTGCGCCCTGCTCTGCGAGAGCATCAGCCGCTTCGTGCCTGACTCGATTGACCATTTTATCTTCGTCAACGACGAGGACTATGAGCTGTTTGCGGCTGACCCGCGCTTTGCCCGCGCAAAGATCCACCGCAAGTCTGAGCTGCTGCCGAAAACATTCTTCAAGCTGCCCTTCAGGCTCATGGGTCATAAGTGCTATGTATCGCCGGCGACGATACCCGTTCGCCAGTGGATAGTGCAGCAGATCTGCAAGCTCGCCGTCTTCGATGTCATCGGCGACAGCTACGACGCCGTGATGCACCTCGACTCAGAGTGCGTCTTCATGCGGCCTTTCAGCCTCGACTCGATATACCGCGACGGGCGGTTCATGCTCTACAGCCGTGATTTCGAGGAAGAACCATACCACGAGAAATATTGTCGGGCGGCAAAAAAGGCCCTCCGCCTCGACGCCGATGTCGAGACGATGGCAAAAAGAACCTACATGACCCAGCCGATGGTATTCGAGCGCCGCAGCCTTCAGGAAATGCTTGCACGCCTGGGCAAAGGGTCGTTGTTCGGCTGGAAATACCGTTTTGCCAACAACTATAAAATCAGCGAGATATATCTGTATAGCCTCTACTGCATCCATGCTCTCAAAGGCCGCGGCCATTTCAACACCGACAAGCGACGCTTCCCGCTGATCCATGTCGTCGACTTCGACGCCGCAACACCACTCGAAGAACGTGCGCGGATGTTACTCTCAGACCCCGACGTAACGGGCATCTGTTTCCAAAAAGGCAAGCGCCGCGACGGCAAATGCGTCGACAGCGCAACCATCGCCTCAGTCGTCAGAAATATCTGGGAATAATTTTCAACGATTTTCAGTCTTATTCGTTAACAGATTAGAAATAATAGTTATCTTTGCGAATATGAAACTAATCGAATTGAATCTGCAACGAATCATTGACCTTTGCCGCAAGCATAAGGTCAAGACACTCTCTGTCTTTGGTTCTATCCTCACAGATAGATTCAACGATCAAAGTGACGTAGACTTACTGGTAAACTTTGACACAACAGACCATGAGAAGTGGGATTATGTTACAAACTATTTCGATTTCCGTGACGCATTAGAAAAGCTTTTCTGTCGTAAAGTCGATTTGATTGAAGAAGGAGGTCTGCGTAACAAATACTTCATTGCAAATGTAAATCGCACAAAACAGATGATTTATGGCTATTGAAGAAGTCCTGACCTATCTGCAAGATATACTGGATGCAATCAATGATATGGAGAGTTGCTTTGTCGGCTTTCCAAACAGATATGACTTGTTTGAAAAAGACATAATGCGCAAATGTGTCGTCGAGCGCAAGACTGAAATCATGGGAGAAGCCATAAACCGCATAAGGAAAGCCGATCAATCTGTTGAAATTCCAAATGCAAGAGCTGTAATCGACACACGCAACCGAATAATACATTCATACGATAATGTCCAGCCGGAATTTCTCTGGAGTCTGGTTGTACGCCATATACCCGAGCTAAAAAAGGATATCGAGCGTATTATTACTGAATATGAGCAATTATACCGCGACGAAAACGAAGGCCGTCCAGATAAACAATAAGCCGCCATACAAGAGTGCATAACTTACGAAATCCGACCGACAGACAAAGCCTATCGGTCGGATGTGTTTATATCCTGTAACCGCCACACTTGGGTAAAAATACAGCCAATATAAGATGATTTTTCAAAGGCCGCGGGCGGTGAAGTAGCGGTCGTAGCCGGCGAGGAGGGCCTTGCTTGTGTGTGCCCACGAGAGTTCGTTCTCGATACGGCTGCGGCCTATCTTCGACATCTTTTCGCGCTGTGCGGGGTCGTCGAGAAGGGCGACAATCTTGTCAGCCATGTCGATGGCGTCGTTTTTGCGGGCATAGAGCGATGCGTCGGCGGCAGAATAACGCCCCTCGGTGAGGTCGAACTGCACGACCGGCTTGCCAAGCGCCATATATTCAAGCACCTTGTTCATCGTCGACTTGTCGTTCATGGCGTTGTATTCGTCGGAGTTGACACAGACGTCAGCCGTGTTGAGATAGCGCAGCATCTGTTCATCCGACACGCGTCCGGTAAATTCGACGATGTCGTCGAGCCCCATCTCGGTGCATTTGGCGCGGAGAGCCTCGAGGTGAGGACCGCCGCCGACGATGCCCCAGAAGATGTCGTCGCGACCGAGTGTATCGCGGATATAACGCGCGGCTTCAAGCATATACTCTATGCCCTCCTGCTGGCCTATGACGCCGAGGTAACCGACCATATAGCGGCGCCCGCGCTTGATGCTCTCGTCAGGTGGCAAGATCTTGAGGCGCTCGAGCTTTGGACCGCTGCGCAGCACAATGACCTTGTCGGGATCCATGCCGTCGCGCTCGATGGCGATGCGACGATAGCTCTCGTTGGTGACAAAGGCGAAGGTGCAGTGACGGTAGGTCTGACGTTCGAGCCATATCTGACTCTTATAGAGAAGCCCCGATGTCTTACCGAATTTGGCTTCAAAAAGTTCGGGGCAGATGTCGTGGTGGTCGAAGACATAGTCAACGCCGTATTTCTTGAAGCGACGCGCCACGAGCCAGATATCGTCGGGCGGATTGCAGCCGTGGATGACATGGAAGCCGCGCTCCTTATAGATTTTTTTAGCAAGGCGAATCTCCTCACGCAGAGCGCAGTAATATTCACGCGCATAGCCGACGGCGCCGTTGCCTTCGGCCGGCAGGTCGTGGCGGTAGATATGGACGCCGCCGAGAAATTCATATTCCTTGTCGTAGCCTTTGCCCTTGGGGCAGATGACCGACACCTGATAGCCGTTAGCGGCGAGAGTCGTAGCCTCCTGCCAGACGCGGGTATCAAAAGGCACTGGAAGATTTTCGACAACAATAAGTATACGTCTATCCATCAGCAGCCGCATTTGTTAATATCTCCCCAGGTCAGGCCGATGTATTTGCCGTCGTAGCAGACGTCTTTCCATGCTCTGACAAGGTCTATGACAGTTTTGCCGGGATAGCGCTCGAGCAGGTCGGCGAACTCGGCTTCCTTGTTGGTCACCACGAGCACGTCGGAGTCGGCCACGACACTGTCGAGGTCGCCGCTGACGAGGTGCTGGAGGTGGGGTATGCGGGCCATGATATAGTCTTTGTTGGTGCCTGTAATGTTCGACAGGTTGACGTTCTTGTCGTAGATCTTAATGTCACAGCCTTTGCCGAGCAGACTTTCGACAACATCGACGATGGGGCTGCAGCGCAGGTCGTCGGTGCCCGACTTGAAGCTCAGGCCGAGGATGCCGATCTTGTGCGACGGCTGGCTGAAGATAATCTCGGTGGCGTTGGCTTTCTGAATCTCGTTGCTGCGGCTGATGTTGTTGATGACGGGTACCTCGACGTAGTGGTCGGCGGCGAGGGTCTTCAGCGCCAGCAGGTCTTTGGGCAGGCACGAACCGCCGTAAGCAAAACCGGGCTTGAAATAATAAGGCGATATATTGAGCTGACGGTCGCGGCAGAAGATGTCCATCACCTTGTGGCTGTCGATGTTGAGCGACTTGCAGATGTTGCCGACCTCGTTTGCGAAGACAATCTTGAGGGCGTGGAAAGTGTTGTTGACATATTTCATTATTTCGCAGACCTCAATGTCAGAGGCGACAAACTCGGCGGGGATGGCGCTGTAGAGCTCGCGCATCTGCTCAAGGGCGCGCTCGTTGTCAGTGCCGACGAGGTTAATGGGCGGGTTCATGAAATCGTGGACCGAGCTACCCTCGCGGAGGAATTCGGGGTTAGACACGACCGTGAAATCGGCGTCGCGCTTCTTACCCGAGGCCTCGGCTATAATCTCGCCGACGCGGCGGTTGGTGCCGGGCATGACGGTGCTGCGGATGACAACGGTGTGGAATGTGTCTTTATGCTTCAGCGCCTCGCCGATCTGGCGGCCTACATTGTAGATATATTCGAGGTTGAGATGACCCTCTTTCGACGAAGGGGTGCCGACGGTGACAAACGAGATGTCGGTTGCCCTGACGGCCTCTTCGGCATCAGTGGTCGCCGTCAGACGACCGGCATCGACAACCTCGCGGCAGAGCTCGGCGATGTCTTTTTCGATGATTGTGGGGCGGCCCTCATTTATAAGATTGACTTTATTCTGAGACACATCTACGCCGACAACCCTGTGGCCGAGCTTGGCGAAGCAAACCGAGCCGACACAGCCGACATATCCGAGTCCGAAAAAACTGATATTCATAGTCTTGTCTTTAATATTCCGAAATATCGAGGCTCGTTAACGCCTCTTAACACTTGTAAAACGTCGTTTCAGGCCTTTTATTGCGTATGCTTCAAGAAAAATATGCCTATCTTTGTAGAAAATCAACCAACAAATGTCAGAGAAAACAAGCATATCTGTCCTCGTGCCGGTCTACAATGTCGAACGCTATCTCGGCCGCTGTCTCGATTCGATATTGAATCAGACTTTCGGCGACATCGAGGTAGTCTGCGTCGACGACTGCAGTCCCGACGGCTCGGCCGCCATCCTGGCCGACTACGCCTCACGCGACAGCCGCGTCAGAGTCATCACCAAAAAGAAAAACGAAGGCCTTATGATGGCTCGCAAAACAGGTTACGAAAACGCCCGCGGCGAGTATGTCTTTTTCTGCGACAGCGACGACTATCTGCCCGAAAACGCCCTCGAGAGGCTTTACCGTGCCGCCCGCGACAGCCGGGCCGATATCACCGTCGGCGACCTCGAGATGGTGACCTCGCGCGGTCTCCGCGCCCGTCGCCGACGCTATGGCGCCATAGCTTACAGTCCTGACGCATATCTTAAAGCCATACTCAACTGGACGACATGCTCGCTCTGCGGTTCGCTCTTCAAACGCTCGCTGTTTGACGGCCACGTCTACGAGACCTTCATGAACCAGTCGCACTCTGAAGACCGTATACTGCTCACCCAGCTGCTTGTCGAGCGGCAGCCATCAATCTGCACCGTCGATTTCGTCTCATATTACTATTATGTCAACGACGAATCGCTCTCGCACGTCCGTGTCACCGACCGCACATTGTCGCTACAGTTCAAAGCTCTCCTCTGGTGCCACGGCTACGTCGACAGTCATAAGCCCGACATGCGCCGCGACAACGACGGCTACATCATACGTTATATGGGCTATTATATCGAGCGCGGCGTGGCGGCACGTAAAATCAAAGCGCTGAGCGATGTCAACGCCCGGTTGCTCTCCTACCCTGTCATGCGTGACACCATAGGCCGCGGAGCGGCAAACCATATATGGCTGTGCAGCAAGATAAAGCCCTATCAGATGGCCTGCAAGGCCGCCCGCAGGGCGATACGCAAACTTCAAGGCAAAGAGTGATGCGACTGCTGGTCATTTCAAACATGTATCCGTCTGAGACCGACAAGGTCTACGGCACTTTTGTCAGAAACTTTGTCGAGGACGCGCGTCGGCGTAACGCCGACGGCGTCACCGAACTCGTCGCAATCCGCGGCAAACGCAAAGGGGCCGCAGCCAAAGCGGCGGCATACGCAGCGTTCTACGCCAAGACGCTCTATAAGCTTCTTTTCAAGAGTTACGACATCGTCTACGTCCATACAATCACATTCACGTCGATACCGCTGCGCGTGGCCTCATGGCTTAGGCGCCTGCCATTAGTGTTCAATGTTCACGGCGACGACGTGCTGCCCGAAACCGGCATGAAAAAGAAGCTCAAAAGCATCGCCGCTCCGATGCTGCCGCGGGCGAAAATGATAGTCAGTCCGTCAGTATATTACCGCAAAATTTTGCGCGAGGAATTTCCGGCACTGATTGATTACACCGATATCTTTGTGTCGCCATCGGGCGGTCTCGGGCCTAAATTTTATTATGACAAGCCCAAAGCGCCTGCATCACAGACCCTGACACTCGGTTTTGTGTCGCGCATCGACCACGGCAAAGGCTGGAAAACGCTGCTTGACGCCGTCACGCAGCTACGTCAGCGCGGTATCGCCTGCCGGGCCATAATTGCCGGTAAAGGCGCTCAGTCGCAGCAACTTGAAGCGTCAATCGAAGAAAGGAATCTCAGCGATTGCGTCGAATATATCGGTCCGCAGTCACACGACAGTCTGCCGTCGCTCTACCGCAGTTTCGACCTCTTTATCTTCCCGACCGAGCGCCGCGCCGAAAGCCTCGGTCTTGTCGGCATCGAAGCCATGGCGGCCGGTACACCGGTGATTGCATCGCGCATCGGCGGCCCCTCGGGCTACGTCATCGACGGCGTCAACGGCTACCTCTTCGACACCGGTGACGCCAAAGCCTTAGCTGACAGAATCGAAGAGTTCAACACTCTCAGCAAAGACGACAAACTTCGCCTCTCAGAGGGCGCAATGAAAACCGCCGCCGACTACCACACCGACGACGTCCAACGCGAACTTTACGAGAAACTGCTGACCTTAGTAGGCGGGTAAAGACATTAGGATCATTAAGGTCGTTAAGGTCGCGCTGCGGAAACTCTAATGACATTAATGACGCTAATGACCTTATCGACCTTATCGACTTTATTTTCTGTATTTTATGATTTTTGCGGGATTGCCGGCAACGATGGCGTAGTCGGGGACCGATTTGACAACGACAGCCCCTGCTCCTACGACAGCACCTTTGCCAATCGTTATATTCTTGGCGAGGATGGTGACACGCGCTCCTATCCATACATCGTCGCTGATTGTCAGACTCGTGAGGCCAATACCGCCCTGGTCGAGCATCGGACGCGACAAGTCGTCGAAATGATGTCCTCCGCCGAGAATCAGCAAGTCCGGACCAATCATGACGTCGTGGCCTATCGTAAGATCGACGCCGTGAACCTTGAAATGCGGACCGAGACTCGAACGGCTGCCGAGAGAGAGCATCGAGGCGCTCCCGACATAAGCCATGCGCTCGATATTTGCAGTTTTGTCAATGGCCGGGTTGACACCGTGAAGCACTGCCGCTCGAAGCCGACGCCACAACGAGCCTCCGGCACGGCGCATGCTGTTGTACGGCATCCAATAGAGCACCGTATAATAAAACGCCAGTAATATCGCGCGGTAAATTTTCTTCATCATGATTGCAACTGATTAATCGTTTTCTTGACAGGGGGCGCCAAATATGTCATTGTCGCTATATAAAACAGAACAATGCAAAGCGGCAATACCCTGAGCGAATCATTGTAGAAGAGCATCAGAATGATATCGAGGAGAATGAATATCTTGATATTCTTATCGTTGCTGCGGTTTTCATGCTTGAAATCAAGCTGCACGAAAGTGGCCCATGCAAACCATATCAGGCCGATATAGCCTAATTGAAGCAACAAGAAGAAGCTCCAAGGGCGCGAGCCGTTGGTGAGCCACTTATATTTCTTGCCGAAATTTGTCTGATCGAGCAGCGTACCGCCCTTGAACTGGCCGAGACCGGCGCCGAGCGTCATGCCACCGCGGGTATCATGCAAGGCATCGGGGAGTTCGAACAGCTTCATGAAACGCGGTATATCGACCGTCCACCATTCATCCGGATCGACTTCAATCTCCTCGTCCTGAAGTTTGAGCGCCACCTCGATGATTTCATCCGGATCGAGACCGACAAAATATTCCTGAAAATAATCGCCCGTGAGCAGCTCCTCCGGATCCTGATTTGTGGCCGCGAAATAGGCCCATCCGAGAAGCAGCAGGCCGACGAAAATCAAAGGCGAGAAGAGAAACACACGCTTTACCGTCTTCCAGTTGATAGGCGCGAGAAGCACGAAATACATAAGGAAGAGGATAAAGCTGATCTTGGTCTCGTTGAGGAATGTCGGGAACAGCAACAGGATAAACCATTTGTTGTCGAGAAGATTTCTTATATAGCTTTTTTCATTATCCCACCGTTTTGAGACGAGATAGAACGACAGGGTGTAGATAATCATCGATATAGTACCCGAGCCACCGTTACCGAGAGTGCCGCCGCCGTGGTCGTTGGCGCCATACTTAAGGAACTGCCAGACAAGACAGACAGCCTGAAGACAGAGAAAGACAACGAGCTGCTTATCGAAAGACTTGATGAAACGAGTGCCGTTTTTCGACGTAATAAAATAACGGAATACAGGAACAGCAAAAAGCAGACCGATGAAATCTCGCAAGCCGTTGCCTAAGTTGCCATAGCCTTCATGATTGACAAAGATGGTCGAAACAAGAGCGATGACAAAGAACGTACCGGCGACCCACAGGTCCTTGCGGTTTCTGATGGTGAGCAGCCCGAGGATGACGAAGATAGCATCGCATGCGATAAAGAAAGGCGAGCGCACTTTCATGAGAAATCCGAGCAGCTCCTCAGAGACGAAGCCATAACAGGCCGTCACCCAGAAGACGATAAAGAAAACCGTACTATAAAATTTATATTTCTCTATCATATATTCAGTTACGTCTGATTTTTCTGACAACAAACTCTCTGACCTTCTCGCGCTCGTTGCCGACAAGACCGAAGAAATATATTGCCGTACCGACGAGCAGGCAGCTCACGGTCGAAGTAATAAAAAACTTTGGAGCGCCGTCTAGCAGCATGCCGAGGGCATAAGTCGGCACGGCGGCCACAACGGCGACCTTGATGATAGGCAGCACGACATCCTTGAAATAGAAGCCGAAGCCTATGCCGCAGTATATCTTTGCAAAAATTATTCTGACAAATAATATGACGCAGTCGAATATGACCTGAAGGATGATAATCCACCTGGCCGGCATACCGCATTTGAAAGCGATATAGGCGGCGGGGAGATACATCAGCCACATCACAGAAATAAGCGGCTGATAGAGCTTCAGCTTGCCCGAAGCCTGCATCGACGTCCATAACGGCCCTGTCAGCGAGTCGACCATACAGAAGGCGATGACGAGCATGATGAAAGTGATGATATCGGGCGGCAGCACTGTCAGCCAGAAATCGAGCAGCACACCGGCGTTGACAACAATTGGCAAGCCCATGAACAGCATCAGAAAGAAGGATATGCGCGAAATGCGCGCCACGAGCATCTTGAAATCTTCATACTCGGCCGAGGCGAAGGTCTGCGTTATCTGAGGCACCGACGCAATCTGAACATTGCGCGTCAGGTTGGTGACGCCCTGCTTGACCTGGTTGGTGAGGCCGAGCGTGGCGTTGTAGCTCACGCCGAAGAAGATGTTCAGTATAATCGAACTGCCCTGCTGATAGGCGAGGTCTGATACCGACGTCATCGTATTCCAGCCGATGAAACTGAGGATTTCCTTCACCTTGACGATAGGAGCGCGCAGCGAGAAACCGACGCCCTTGAAATGCTTGCGGCAATAAAACACAAAGGCCGAATTGATAATCAGCGCTATCACTATGAGCATACAGACATAGACGACGAGCTTGTTTTTGCCGAAGAGACAGAGGCAAAGGGCCATGACGAGCTTGAGCGTGGCGTCGAGAATCGAATACCAGGCATAGAAGTTCATCTTCTCGTAAGAAAGGATGAGCACATGATATGGAACTCTGAAAAGCTCGACGAGAGCCACGACCAAAGCAAGCTGGAAGACGATACGCGCGTCAGCGAGCTTCTCGGGAGGCACAGACATCTTATACTCTATAAACCAGTAACCGGCGGCTTCGGCGACAACGAGGAAGCAGGCGGCGACCAGCACTATACACAGGCAGCCGGCGGCGAAGACATGACGCATGTCCTTGCCGCCGTTGCGCGCAATTTCAAAATTCATGAAGCGCTGTATCGATGACGATATGGCGCTGTTGAAAAACGACATCAGCAGTATGAAGCCGGCGATGACGGCGTAGATGCCGAAATCGACGACTCCGAGCTGTTCAAGTATGACACGGCTCGTGTATAAGCCCAGCGTCAGCGCCAGAGGCATTCTGACGGCCAGGAAGAGCGTGTTCTTGAAAATCAGCCTGCTGTCTGCCATCTAAGAGTGTTTTACTTCATATCTTCTTTCTCACCGTAGCCATAGCCGTAGCCCTTCTTGGTCTTGGTGCCGTTGACGACGAGCGACATCTTCTTGAGGCGTCCTTCCTGATATACATCGTTGGCGAAGCGGAGGTCGCTGATAGCGGTGAAGCCGGCACGGCAGACATATACAGTGGCGTCGGCGAGGCGGTTGAGCGTAAAGCTGTCGCTGACCATACCGACAGGTGCGCTGTCGATGAGGATGTAGTCGTAGCGGCCGCGAAGCTCGGTAAGGAGATCGTCGAGTTTCTTCGAGGCAAGAAGTTCGGCGGGGTTCGGCGGCACAGGGCCGGCGACGATGACGTCGAAGCCTGCAGGATCTGCTACAGGCGTGATAATCTGGTCGATGCTGATGCGGTCGCTCGACAGATACTGTGTGAGGCCGAACTGCGGATTGATGCCGAGATACTGAGCCAGACGCGGTTTGCGGATATCCATGCCGATGAGGAGGACACGTTTCTCAAGCAGCGACAGCGAGGCGCAGAGGTTGATTGACACAAACGACTTGCCTTCGCCCGATTTGGTCGATGTCACGAGGATGACCTTGTCGTTGACATCGTTGAGGATGAAGAGCAGATTGGTGCGCATCAGACGGAAAAGCTCGGCATTGGTCGTCTTGGCTGTCGGAGTGACGACAAGAGTCTCGCCCGAACGGTCGGTGGTGACCTCGCCGAGAAGAGGCATGTCGACAAACTCTTCGGCTTCGGCGCTGCTCTCGAATCTGTTTCTGAGCTTCTTGGTCATATAAATGAACACCGGCGGGATGATGAGGCCGAGGAGGAAAGCAATCAGCAGGATGGCTTTCTTGCCGAGGCCGACAGGCTCATTGAGAGTATAGGCCTCGTCGACGATGACGCCCTTGGGCACGGCATTGGCGAGCAGCATGGCGGTCTCCTCACGACGCTGGAGGAGGAAGAGATAAAGCTGCTGCTTGACCTCTTGCTGGCGTTTCATGTTGAGATACTCGCGCTCCTGGGTCGGGATACTGCCGAGTTTCGACGAAGTCCGGTTCATCTCGGCCCGCAGTTCTTTGACCTGCGAGCTAAGATTCTCGTATGTCTTCTGGGCCGACGCGATGATATTCTCGCGCATCGCATCAATCTGCTTGTCGAGTTTCTTGAGGGCCTGGTTGTTGGGTTTGGCAGACTCCATCAACTGCATACGCTTGAAGATAAGAGCGTTATAAGAGCTGACGCCTTCGGGAGGAGTATCATTGCCGCCGGGAATCGGGATGAGGCTGTAGTCGTTTTCGCGGTCTGAGAGGAAGTCGAGCGTGAGCTTGACGATTTCGTGCTGGAGCTCGACAGCGAGAAGGTTCTCTTCGAGAGCGCCGCGGCGACGGGTCTGATACTGAGCCTCGGCGGCGACATCGACGATGCCCTGCTGCTGTTTGTATTTCTGGATGTCGCTCTCGGCCTCGTCGAGGTCACCCGAGATGAGCGCCAGACGCTTGTCGATGAATTCGGCCGTCTTCTCACCCTGAGTGTTGCGCTGGGCGACGCCGCGGTCATTATACTGGGTCATCACCTGGTTGAGCACATCCTGGCCGTAGCCCGAGTTTGTGGTCTGCATACCGAGATTGATGACGTTGCTCTTCTTGCTGTAGACCTCGGCGACGATATCTTCGGCGAGGTTTTCGGCAGCGGCGTCATAACCTGTGACGGCGATTGTCGTCTTGAGGCTCTCGCCCTTGGGGAAACAGGCGGTGGTGTCAATGACAAAGCGGCCGTAGCTTGTCTCGAGGGTCACTGGCAGCGGAGCGTCCTCGACCTCGCCGATGACCTCGCGGCGCACTTTGGCCTCGACCGAAGCCTTGCCCTTCTTGTCAATCTCAGTCTTGAAAACGATTGTAGCCGAGAGCGTGTCGGCCACGCCGGGTGCCATATAGACATCAACAGGGAAAAGCGGATAAGCGAACTTACGCGACAGAATGCCGGTCTTGACAGTATGATGTTTGTTGATTCTCAGACTTTTGACAACGTCGCGGTAGACGGTGTGCGACGAGATGATGAAGAGCTCGTCGTCGACCGGACCCTGCGAGCTGAAGAGCGAGCCGAGCTGGCCCATGCCGGGCATAGTGTCGTCGTCATTGCCGATTAACACATTGGCCCTCACCTCATAGACAGGCTGCTTCATCTTGGTATAGACAAAACCCAGACCAACGCAGACAACTACCGAAATGGCAAAATAATACCATTTCGACATATAGGTTTTAAACAGCGATGAAATATCGAAAAAATCAGAATTAGTTTTCTTTGCCATCTGCTCGGTTATTTAACGGTTAAGGCGATTACAAGCGACGCTATGACCGATGCGGCGCTCACAATTGTAGACACGACTGTCAGTTTGAACGAATTATTCTGATTATACTTCGAATTAGCCTGACGCACTTCGTTGGGCTCGACGTAGATATAATCGTTCTGCTTGAGGTAAAAATAAGGCGACGTGAGAAGGTCTGACGAGTTGAGGTCGAGATGGACAAACTTGCGTTCGCCGTTCTCTTCTCTGACAAGCAGCACATTCGAGCGTTCGCCGTACTCGGTGAGATCACCCGCGTCAGTCAAAGCGTCAAGCACACTGTAGCGACTGCGCGTCACCTTGACTCTCGACGGCATCTTGACCTCGCCGGCGACTACAACAGAGAAATTGACGAGCGTCACCGTCACCATAGGGTCATCGACATCCTTGGATATCTTTTCGGTCAGTTCCTGCTGGAGCTGTTCAATCGTCAGGCCCGCGACATGGAGCTTGCCGAGAACGGGGAAATTGATATCGCCCTGCGAATCGACAACGTAAGTCTGCTGACGCGGACTCGTCGTCATGGCAATCACATCTTTACTCGCCGGGTTAACCATCGGGCTGTTATATTGCGCCGCCGCTTCGGGATAAGACGACATCACGGTGATAAGCAGCTCATCGTCGGGTTTAATCACGGGCAGATAATCGGCTAAAGGTAGCGAGCCTTCTTTTACTTCACTGATGTCGGTAAAATATGGCAAGACTGTCTTGGGAGAACTGCACGACGCCACGGCCGCTGCAATAAGCGCTCCAAACAATACTGATTTAAAATTCATTATCGATAATATTTTGTGTATAGTTATTTTTTTAACGGCAAAAACACGGTTTTATTACAGTGCGGCTCAAAAAAACATTCAGCAGCCATGTTCCCGGCAGCACGGCCCCAAAGATAAGACTTTTTAATTTACCTGCCAAAACCGTGTCGGTTTGCATAGCCAACAAAGACGAATATATTTTGACCTCCCGAGCGCTCTTCACAAGTTATTTTTCGTAACTTTGTATCACTATATTTCTGTCAAAAACGATATTCATCTATATGTATTTCGACCTGTCAATCGACTTTACCACAATTATATTACTCTCTGCCGCCGCAGCAGCACTGATATATATCGCCCTGCCCTACAACCTTTTTGTCAGACGTGTAGCCCGTCGGCGCAAAGACTGCGAAAGCATGCCTGCCGTCAGCGACGACGCCCCCGGATGGCCGGCCGTATCCGTCATCGTCTACTCCCAGGACGAAGCCGACGCCCTTGCATCGCTTCTGCCCGTCATCCTCAACCAGGATTATCCGGCGGCATTCGAGGTCATTGTCGTCAACGAAGGCGACTCAAGCGATGTACGCAACACGGTCGAGCCCATGCAGCTCGCATACAGAAACCTGTATCTGACACATACTCCTGACGGCGCCCGCAATCTCAGCCGCAAGAAACTCGCCATCACCCTCGGCGTCAAGGCAGCCCGCTATGAAGTCGTAGTCCTGACCACCGTAGCCGCCATCATCGGCTCTGACAAATGGCTCAGAGCAATGACATCGCAGATGGTCACAGATCCGGCCAAGCACATCGTACTGGGATATGCCGCCCCGGTTCCCGGCGACGACCGCGCCCGCGGACACCGGAGACGCATCTTCAACTATGCGGCCGACAGCGTCGCATGGCTGGCTCCGGCTGCCAACCGACATCCATATCGCGGCACTGAACTGAATCTGGCATACCGCAAAGAACTCTTCTTTAAAAACAAAGGCTTCTCGCGCTCGCTCAATCTCCATTACGGCGACGACGATATTTTCATCAGCGAGATAGCCACACCGCAGAACTGCACCGTAGAACTCTCGCATGACTCGATTGTCAATTTCAGCAGCTATGACTACAGCAAGACTTTCAGAGACATAGCCATGCGTCACACATTCACGGAGACCTTCATTCGGCGGCGCCCGAGAGCGATGATGTCGTCAGGAGCGCCGGCGCTCTGGATTCTGCTCGGCTCAGCCGCTGCGGCCATCGTCATGTCTCCGATGAACATCGCTGTCATCTCGGCGGCACTCATCATTATCGCTGCAGCTCTGACGACGGTGATACTCGCCTGGCGCGGAGCCATGACAGCGCTCACGCTCACGCCCCTGCGCCTGACCATACCCTTCTTTCTGTTGATGCGGCCGTTCAGATCGGTCGCCCTCATCATCTGCTCGCGCCTGTCACACCAAAAGAAATACACCTGGAACTAAGTCCTACACTGCGACGCCTATCAGCGACAGGATCAGCGGAGCAAGCAGCGCCGTCAGCAAGCCATTGAGAATCAGGCCGAGCGACGAAAAAGCGCCATAACGCTCACCGTGCTCCATCGCGGCCGAAGTGCCGACGGCGTGAGCTGCCGTACCGATAGACAATCCGGTCGCTATCGGACTTTTGATGTGCCCCATCCTTACCATTCTGAATCCGGCCATACCGCCGAAGATACCGGTCGAGACAACAACCGCGGCAGTCAGCGGCGGGATGCCGCCGACCGAACGTGATATCTCCATGGCTATCGGCGTCGTCACCGCTTTTGGCGCCAGCGACATCACCACTTCTTCAGAGGCTCCGAAAAAACGTGCCAGCAAAACCACCGATACCACGCCGGCCACACATCCGGCCAGTTCGGCCGCAAGCAGCGGCACCATCTGCTTCTTTATATTCTCAAGCTGCCTGTAGAGCGGCACGCCAAGGGCGACTACCGCCGGTTTGAGCCAGAAATCGATATACTCGCCCCCTGCGGCATAAGTGTCATAGTCGACACCGAAAACCGACAGCAGACAGATAAGCACGGCTATCGAAACGAGTATGGGATTGAGCAGCGGCGAGCCCGTGCGCTTCTGCAGGAGTCTGGCGGCAAGGAAAACGACAAAAGTCAGCGCCAGCAGAAATATTTTATTGTCGAGAAAGTTCATGACGTCGTGATAATCTGTGGCGCACAGCCTGATGAATACGCCCGGTGACAAGAATGATGATAAACGTGCTGATGACCGACGCCGCGACTATAGGCAGCCACTGGTCGGCAAGCAGATCGAGACAACGCATCAGGCCGACTCCGGCGGGAACGAAGAAAAAACCGAGATTTTTGACGAGGAAGTCGGCGATTTTGTCGACCCATAAGAGTCTGACGAGCCTGAATTTTAGAGCGGCGGCCAACAGAAGCATGCCGATGATACTCGAGGGGACCGGCACTCCGGTGACACTCACGATAAACTCGCCTATCGCCAGAAAGGCGAACAGAACGGCGCATTGTAAAATCATTTTTACCTAAAATATTGTACCTAAAAATTGTGTATCTTGAAAATCCGGCGCAAAGTTACAAAAATATGGCGTCACGGCAAGCCGTGACGCCATATTATATCATTCGGATAGATGATTATTTCAGTTTCGAGACGATGTCGCGTGTGTCGCGTGCGATGACGAGCTCTTCGTCGGTCGGCACGACGACGACCTTGACTTTCGAAGCCTCGGTCGAGATGACGGTCTCGGTGCCGCGGGTATGGGCATTGAGTTCCTTGTCGATTTCGACACCCATGAAAGCGAGGGGAGCGCAGACATTCTCTCGCACACCGGTCTGATTCTCGCCTACACCGCCTGTGAAGACGATTATATCGACACCGCCCATCTCTGCGGCATAGGCGCCGACATATTTGATGATGCGGTGCTCATACATATCGAGAGCGAGCTTGGCGCGCTCGTCGCCGGCATTGACAGCGGCCTCGATCTCACGCATGTCGCTCGAGATGCCCGACACACCGGCCACGCCGCTCTCTTTGTTGATCATCTTCTGGATGTCGGCGGCGCTGAGATTGTGCTTTGTCATCAGGTAGGTCAGTGCGCCCGGGTCGACGTCACCGACACGTGTGCCCATCATCAGACCTTCGGTCGGAGTAAGACCCATCGAGGTGTCGACACTCTTGCCGTTGAGCACGGCTGTGATCGAGCCGCCGTTGCCGATATGGCAGGTGATGATTTTCTTGTCTTTTATGTCACAGCCGAGAATCTCGCACACACGCTGCGAGACATAGCGGTGGCTCGTGCCGTGGAAGCCGTAGCGGCGCACGCCGTCTTCCTTATAATATTTGTAAGGCAGGGCATACATATACGCCTCCGGCTTCATCGTCTGATGGAAAGCCGTGTCAAAGACTCCTACCTGGGGCACACCGGGCATAAGGGCCTCGATGGCCTCGATGCCGGTCATGTTGGCCGGATTGTGGAGAGGCGCGATGTCATAGCACTCGCGGATTTTCTCTTTGACTTCATCGTCGATGAGGACGCTCGAGCTGAATTTCTCGCCGCCGTGGACGACACGGTTGCCGACAGCGTCGATTTCGTCGTATGACTTGATGCAGCCTTCGACGGGGTCGGTCAGCATCTTGAGGATGGTCTCGATAGAGCTTTTGTGGTCGGCGCAGCCGAGTTCGACGATGGCTTTGCTGCCGTCGGCGCGCTTATACTTGAGGAAGGTGTCAGGCAGACCGACTTTTTCGACACCGCCTTCAGCGAGAGTGGCCTCGGTGTCAGTGTCGATGAGTTTATATTTTACCGAGCTGCTGCCCGAATTCAATACGAGAATTTTCATGATTGATCAGTTTTTACATTTCAGACCGATAGCCTGGTTACATGTGATTATGATGGTTTTGTAAATGTCTTCGGGGAAGCAGCCGCGCGACAGGTCATTGACCGGTGCCGCAAGGCCCTGGAGCACGGGACCGACCGCCTGGACGCCGCCCAGACGCTGAACGAGCTTGTAGGCGATGTTGCCGACCTCGAGCGAGGGGAAGACGAGGACGTTGGCGCGACCGCTGAGAGGGCTTGCGGGCGCCTTGGTGTTGGCCACCGACGGCACGATGGCGGCATCGGCCTGGAGCTCGCCGTCAAGTATCAGACCCGGAGACATCTCATGGGCGATTTTAGCGGCTTCGATGACTTTGTCGACACGCTCGTGACGCGCCGAGCCCTTGGTAGAGAATGTCAGCAGGGCCACACGGGGTTCGATGCCGGCGATATCGCGGGCTGTCTGCGCCGACGATATGGCAATCTGTGCGAGTTCGGGAGCCGTGGGGTCAGGGACAACGGCGCAGTCGGCAAAGACAAGTATGCCGTCGGTGCCGAAGGGCGAACCCTCGGGGAGCAGCATTATGAACGCGCCCGAGACCACGCCGATGCCCGGCTGGGTCTTTATCACCTGAAAAGCGGCGCGGAGAACGTTGCCGGTCGTGTTCATCGCTCCGGCGACCTGGCCGTCGGCGTCACCGGCCTTTACCATAAGGCAGCCGAGATATAGCGGATTGGCGGTGGTCAGACGCGCCTCTTCCATCGAGATGCCCTTGCTTTTGCGGAGCTCGAAGAAGAGAGGGGCATAACGGTTGATGACGCTCTCGTCGGCGGGATTGACTATCGTGGCCTGCGAGATATTTTTTAATCCGAGATCAGAGGCCATCTTCTTGATTTCGACGGGGTCACCGATCAGTATTACCTTTGCGATGCCGTCGCTGATGATGCGGTCGGCGGCAGTCAGTGTGCGCGGCTCATTGCCTTCGGGGAGGACGATGCGCTGCGGAAAACTTTTGGCCTTTAAGGTCAGTTTGTCAAAGAGTTCCATATAAATGTCTTTATGTTAGGGCATCGGTCGATGCTTCAATAGTTTTTCATATTGCAAAATTACAGCTTTATCTTCAAATCATGGCTCTTTATCGTTAAAAAAGTTTCGTCGACACCCCGGCAGAACAATAGCGGGTAACAATTGTTTTAATTCTATAAGAAAGTCTAACAATTCTACAAGATAGTCTAACATTAAATATTCAGCATTATGTCACGCAAAAATAAACGCACACCCAAAAGCATCTGGGTAGCAATCGGCGCCATCTTCCTCATAATCTTACTTATAATATGGCTGACAGTGGCAGATCTCACCGGCGACACCGACGTCGCGGCCTTCATGAGTCCGATGTCACCGGATTTTTCATCTTTTAAATTCTGAGCCATGACATCACCGACGATATGGATGTGGCTCGCCTGGGGACTGTCGGGCGTGCTCATCGCCCTTGCGGCTTATGCCATACTGCCGTCACGGCGTCTGGGCGTTTTTGATTTTGTGCTCGGCATAGTCGGCTGCCTCTGCGGCGGATTCGGCTCGGCGCTTGCGGCCGGAGTCTCGACACCTGGACTTTTTATCGTTTCGGAGCTGGTCGCGCTCCTTGTCGGAGCCGCCATGCTCTGGATCTACAACCAGATTTCAATCAGAATGACAAAATAACCTGCCGCCCCGCATGCTGCGGCAAGATAAAGCGCCCCGGCGGGTCGATGACCTGTCGGGGCGCTTTATAGCTTGTGATGTCACTGTTAGGTTTACTTCACGCGACGCTCTTTGATACGGGCTTTCTTGCCTGTGAGTTTGCGCAGATAGTAAAGTTTGGCACGACGTACTTTACCGTATTTGTTGATTGTGATTGAATCGATAAACGGCGATTCGATGGGGAAGATACGCTCTACACCGATGTTGTCGCTCATTTTGCGGACGGTGAAACGTTTTTTTGCGCCTTCGCCAGAGATGCGGATGACAACACCGCGATACTGCTGGATACGCTCTTTGTTACCCTCTTTGATGCGGTAAGCAACAGTGATTGTATCACCGGGGCCAAACTGGGGATGCTCTTTGCCACAAGCAAATGCTTCTTCGGCAACTTTAATTAAATCCATTGTTCGATTGACTTAAAAGTTAACATTAGTCGCAATATACGCAGGCTGCATGTCCTGCCAGAGATTACGAAATCGACCGCAAAGATACAACCTTTTGCCTAAACTGCAAAATTATCAGTCGCTTATTTTGTCACAATCATGACTTTGCCGTGCGACATGCTGCCGGGGGCGCGCCTGATGTTGGCGGTCAGGCGGCACGAGTTGTTGCCGGTGGCGCTGTCGGGTACATCGAAGTGATAGCAGATGCTGCCGTCGCCGGCGACTGTCCGCGATGTCACGTCATAGCGCAGACCGTCCATTTCGAGAGCGATGTCACCGACCTCGACGGCGCCGTCGCCGCGGGTCTGCAGCAGGCGCACCTCGGTCAGATTCTTGCCCTTGGCCGCAGGCAGATTCCAGACGAGCGTCGACGAGTCTGAATCCTTGAAATCGAAGGGCGACCAGCCGCCCAGACGCTGCGAGCCGTCGGCCGCAACGGTGCGCGGAGCGATTTTAGAAGCACGGTCGAGAAGCGCGAGACAGGCCGAAGGCACGTCGTCGTAGGGCGTCTGAGGCGACAGACCGGTATGGCCGTCAACCCAGTCGAGCTCCCATGCGGCGAGGTCGAAGTAGCGGTCGTTGCGTTTGTTTTCAAAATAGTTTTTCCAGCGCGGCAGGTAGTAATCGCGGATAAGACCCGACCAGATGCGGGCGGCATAGTCGTCGAGGGGCGTTTTGGTCCAGACGGTGACGATGCGGCGCGCATTGTGCTCATAATAGTCTTTGAGTCTGTCGGTATCGCCGTTGGCGCGGGCATAGTCGAGCCAGTTCTCGAGACGCAGCGTCGGGTGTGAGCAGAGCAGGCGGTCGGCGCCCAGGGCGAGAGCCTCAAACTCGGCCTCTATCTCCTTGGCCTTGTCGATATTGTTGTTGCTGAACTCGTCCTCCCAGTTCTGGGCTAAGATTTCCATCTTGGCACCGAGATACTGCACGGTATTCTCGACCAGATCGCTGACAAAGAGCGGCGACTGCTTCATCTCAGGCGTGGACGAGGCAAAGCTCTCGACAGCCTTGTAGAAGTCATCGTTGACATGGACATTCCCGCTGAACATCGTACCCGGGCGGAACTGCCAGTTATAGCGGGGATTGTCGACAAGCGTGGCGTAGACCGACGTCTGCAGCTTGTCCCAGCAGTCGCCGACGGCATCGCTCTGTTTGCCATAGCGGCACTGCATATATCTGTTGTGCCAGTCTTTGACATCGATCGAGTCTGCGGTCCAGCCGGCATCGGTGATGAGTTCATAAAGCACCTCGTTGTTCTCGACACCCTCGGGTGCCATGCCGAAACCGGCGAGACGGCCGCGGTTAGGCGAGTTGAGCGCCTCGAAACGGCCGTTGGCATAGAACTCCGGTATACCCGACAGAGCGCTCTTGCCTCCCATGTTGGGTATGACGCTGTAGACCCACTCCTTGTTATAGAAGCCCTTGTAGAACTCCCAGTTATAGTCTATCTTCCAGAAACATTTGTTATAGTCGACGGCGAGGTCGAGCAGCAGCAGCTTGTCGTCGGGAACTTTGCTGACAAGAGCCTGAAGGGTCTCGTAGTCCCAGATCTGACGCATATAGCCGAACATCCAACCCTGCATGACCCATATCGCATCGGGGTTGCCTCCCTTGATTGAGCTGTAGACTTCGTCACCGTAGTTGGCGAGCATGTCATAGCGCTCCTGAGTGCCCTTGGGCGGGAAAGGTATGTCCATCTCATTGAAGCTGTCGGCGATATAATAGTCGTTTTTGCCGAACTCTTTCTCCCACTCCCCGATAAACATGCGTCCTATCTTCTGGAACAGGGGCGAGTCTGGCGAGACCATCCAGTTCTTTGACACACCGCCGAGCCACGAAGTCTCGAACAGCTCGACATCGGGATAGAGGCGCTTGATACCCTGCGGGACAAAGCCGGCGAACGCGGGGCAGATAGGCTTCATGCCCAGCGATTTCATGCGGTCGAGTATCTTGTGCTGCAGTTCGATCTGCCCCTTGTGCCACTCTGCGGGCAGCGGGCCGTCGATAGAGCTGATGTTGCCCATGCGCATCCACGGGAAGTGTGCCGGACCGACAAAATATGCCGCTATCTCCTCGTCGGTCAGACCGAGTTTTTTCCATACTCGCGCCGTGATGGCCTCGTTCGCCACAAGAGCGAGAGGCATGTCGATGCCGTGGAGAGCCATCCAGTCGATTTCGCGCTCCCATCGCGCCCAGTCCCAGTAGGGCGTCGTGTAGCCGAAGGTAACGACATTGAAGTAGTAGTGGTGTTTGAACGGCGAGGTGACCGACACTGTCTCGCTGTCGGCGAGCGTTGCAGGCCAGTCGAGACGGTTGCCAGTCCACGACGAGATGCCGGCGCCGTTGTTTTTGACAAAATCATAAAAACCGCGGCAGGCGGCGACTCCGCTGCTGGCCCTGACGGTCAGACGGCCGTCGGTGACGGTAGTCTCATAGACGTCACGGCCGTCGTTTTTGTCAAGACTCACTGATACTTCGACCGGAATATTTTCACCGGCAAAACGCTTGATGACGTCTGCGGCGGCATCGTCGACGGCTGCCGTAGCAGCAAAAGCGACGAAAAGCGATGATAAGGCAATGATTGGTTTGTTCATAAGAATAATTGTGTCCCGGGGCAAAACGCCACCGTTTATAAAATCTTTGGTTTAATAGGCCGTTGTAAATTAAGGTATTGAGACAAAATTAGTCAACTTCGGCCACGTATGCAAATCGCAATTCACAAAAAATGCTAAACGGCTCGCCGTCACCGTTTTCTGAGATCAGGCAGAAAAGCCGCCACTGCGCCGAGCAAAGGCATGTAGGCACAGAAGTTATAGACCGCCTCGATGCCGTAACGGTCGGCGAAGTCACCGAGCATGGCCGACGCCACACCGCCCACACCGAAAGCGAAGCCGAAGAAGAGGCCCGAAATCATGCCGAGCTTGGTCGGCAGAAGCTCCTGGGCATACAGCAGTATCGCGGGGAAGGCCGACGACAGCGTGAAACCCGCGCAGAAACTCATCACCGCCGTGAGCGCCAGTGACACATGCGGCATCAGCAGACTGAACGGCGCCGTGCCGAGTATCGACACCCAGATGACGAGCTTGCGGCCGTAACGGTCGCCGACAGGGCCGCCGACCAGCGTGCCGGCCGCCGTCGAAACGACGAAGATAAAGAGGAATATCTGCGACTGCGACACCGTCACGCCGAATTTATCTATCAGATAGAACGTATAATAGCTCGACAGGCTTGCCATGTAGATATATTTCGAGAATATCAGCACGACGATGACGGCGATTGCAAAAAATGTGCGTCGGCGCGACAGCGGCAGGCGGTGATGCGCGGCTTCGCGCGTCTCATGCTTCATGCGCTCGAGATAAGAGCGGTACCACCGGCAGATAGGCCGCATCACGGCAAAGCATGCGAAGGCAAACAACAGGAAGACCACGACATACTGACGTCCGCGCGGAGCGACTATCAATGCCACGAGCAACGGTCCGACCGAACCGCCGAAGTTGCCTCCGACCTGAAAGACCGACTGTGCGAATCCGCGGCGTTCATGTCCGGCAAGCGACGTGATGCGCGAAGCCTCGGGATGAAGCGTCGCCGACCCTACTCCGACCATAAACACAGCTAAGAGAATACCGGGTAGCGTCGAGCTGAACGCAAAAAGCACGATGCCTATCGAGGTGCTGCACATGCCGGCCGGCAGACTCCACACAAAGGGGCGGCGGTCGAAAGCATAGCCCACTACGGGCTGAAATATCGACGCTGCGAGCTGATAGACAAGCGTCACCAGACCTATCTGCGCGAAGTTAAGGCCGAGATCGGCCTTGAGCATAGGGTAGACGGCCGTAATCACCGACTGAAGCAGGTCGTTGAGACAGTGTGCCGCAGACAATGCTAACAGCACATGGAAAGTAGGCATCGAGGCAAGTCCCCGCAACTTTTTAAGCAGACTCATACACAGAATTGAAAACCGCCTGCAAAGTTACAGCATTTTGGGGAATGCACAATTCACAATCAAGACATAAGATAGATAAAAGACTTTTAAACTTATCAGAGCTGTGCTACGCAGCCGCCTAAACCCCTGCTGCCTGCACTATTAAAGTGCGGCCTGAAACGAACAATCAAATTTGTCCTCGTGTCGGCTGCGGTTGCAGCCGTATGAAGCTACGGCTTCATACCA
>ERZ836877.1139-NODE-1139-length-41695-cov-3.977065_pt1 | contig 41695 bp, 29 predicted proteins | sample MGYA00519469_ERZ836877 | MGnify/ENA primary metagenome ERZ836877 (study PRJEB31850, sample SAMEA3708809) | human gut metagenome | biome: human gut; feature: human-associated habitat; material: faeces | place: China | collected 2014 ...
CATAATTAAAAGCTTTATGCTTGAATCCTGTAGTTTTCTATTTACACAAAATTATGGACAGTGCCACACAAAATTGGGGACAGCGCCTTTTCTGGTTATTCAAAATGGAAGACTGTGCCAGCTATGGGGATTCTCCATTTCCCATTTCTTTTCTTTTTCTTCTTTTAAGCTTTACCTGCTATGTTTTCTTTCTCTCTTTTGCTTTCCTTCCTCTCCTTTACATCATCATGTTCTTCCGAATCATGAATTTGACGATAGCCATGTTGCGGATGTGTTCTATCGGAATATCCATCGGGTCGTGATACTGGTTGAAGCTTACCAACTTAATGTGATTTTCCTTTTCTGAACTGTTGACGTATTTTACAGATAAGTACTCATCGCCGTCCAAATCGAAAGCTACAATATACATTTCTCCGAAAATCACGTGGTTGAAATTGAATATTTCTTTGTAACCGATGATGTCGCCCGATTTCAGTATAGGATACATACTGTCTCCGCTCACATAGATGGCTCCGTCGCACGTCGGAATGTTTGGAATCACAATTTCCCCCAAGGCGTATTGGTTTTTGTTGGCAAAGAGCGTTTTCAGGTTGGCCGCCGCCGCCACATCGTAGAGTGTCACGCTACGGTCGTCCAGGCATTCGGCGCTTTTGGGGTTGTGCAGTATTTGTACTTCTCCACTCATTAGCTTACTGTCGCAATAGTTGCTTTTGTGGTAGGGGGTACCTTTTCCAGTTAACAGCCAGTTTAGGTTCACTTCCGGCAGCTTACTTATAAGAAGGGGGAAGTCGGAGCTGTTTCGTATGAGCCAGTTCGAAATGGTCCCTTTTGTTACTTCTAGAAATTTGGCTACTTCTACTTGTGTGCGGAAGCCCTTCAGTTCCTTGATTCTTTCAAGAATTTCTTTTACATTAACAATGTTTTCCATTATGAATTGAAATTTATATTGTAAAATGCTTGTTTGGTATACGCATTTAAAACTATATTTGCATGTAGTTTAGAAATACGATTCAAATATAAGCATAAAAATTGGATTTATCATTGTTTTTAGCAGAAAAAAAAGCAAGATGCTGTTTTTTAGGAGAATAATACTAAAAAGCGGATGATTTACACAGGATTAGGATAAAAAACAAGTCCGTTTGAGAATTCGGATAGATAGAAAAGTTTAAAATAGAATTCGATGTGATGCTTTGATGTATGTCTTTTTAAACGTTATGGTACAATATATCAGGGTGATGAGGTTGATAGTGCGAACTCCTGAGGTTGATAGTTACATCTCACGACGTTGATAGCGCAACCTCGCAACGTTGATAGCGCAACCTCGCGACGTGTAACTATCAACGTGGAAGCAGTAAAATGCCATACCGAAGAATTCTCCAATAGAGAATTATAATATAGAGGAATGAATTAACCGGGGGGACGTGTCCCTCCACATAAATAAAAACCGTATGAAAACAAAAAATGACAATGACCGTAAGAGAGTGAAAACGAATGAATTAGCAGAACAACGTAACGCTGAGGGCGAGTCTGGAAAGAGGATGGGCCATGCCTTGGGCAATGGCGGAAAACCGCTGTTGAGCGGCAAAAAGGCTGCAGGTACAGGACAACCCGCTCATGCGAAAAAGCCCGTGCGAAGCAGGATATCGCCTTGTGCTGAGGCTTCAGCATATACCGGGAAGCCGACGTGTGCTAAGAAATCTGTACATACCGGGAAATCGACGCCTGCCAAGCAATCGGCTCGTGCGGAAAAGCCCGTGCGAAGCGGAAATTTAGCCTGCAAGGCAAAGCGTGTATCCCGTCGTAACGAACGTGTTGAACGGAAAGTTTGCCGTTGCTGTGGAAAAAATCTTCCTTTGGAGGACTTCTATGTGAGGGGTGCTTCATTACGCCCCGACAGCTATTGCAAGGCCTGTCGCCGTGCTGCCGCCCTTCGCCAGCGTGAACAGCGGTATATGCTCCGCTTGGAACAAACCATTCGGCATACCACCCCTTTGATTACCGAGGAGGCCGATGCCACCCTGCGTATGGGAATGATTCTCCATGCCCGTGGGGTGGTGTTTGCAAGCAAACAACGCAAACGCGCCAAAGAAGCAGAGGCTGAAGACCTCCGCGTTAACCATGAGATAGATAAAGAGGAGGAGCAATCTTCCCGTTCCGAAGCTTTACGTACAGAGACTTCCCGCACAGGAACTTTGCCTTCTGAAACTTCGTGCTTTAAGACTCCGGGCTCCGAAGCCTTGCCTTCTGAAACTTCGTGCTTCAAGACTCCAGACTCTGAAGCCTTGCATGCGGAAACTTCGTGCTTCAAGACTTCGTGCTCCGAAGCCTTGCATGCGGAAACTTCGTGCTTCGAAACTCCAGACTCCGAAGCCTTGCACGCGGAAACTTCGTGCTTCGAAACTCCGGGCTCCGAAGCCTTGCATGCGGAAACTTCATGTCCTGAAGCTTCATCTTCCGGCGCTTTATGTTCAAAAAACCGGAACCCCGAGGCTTCATGCAAATTGCCCTCAGAGACTAAAACTTCTACGTCGAACCCTTTAACCGAGAAGAATCATGGCACGAATAAGTAAGAAGGGATTAGACTATTTCCCTATGAACACGCACTTTATGCAAGAGCGTGTGGTGCGGCGTTTGATGAAACAGGAAGGCGACCGTGCCCTCTGTATTCTGCTGGCTGTGTATTCCTTTCTTTACGAAGGGGAAGGATATTATCTGGAAGTGGACGATGCTTGCTACGGCGATATTGCTGCCAACTTCTACAATTCTACCGCGGAGGATGTGAAGCGTGTGGTGGAGGCTGCCGTATCCGGCGGACTCTTCGACGCGGATATTTACGCTCGGTTTGCCATTCTTACCTCTGTTGATATTCAAGAACAGTACCTTTTTATAAAGAAGCGTTCCAAGAAAGGAATTATTAGAGAAGAACTGCGTCTGCTCTCCGTTGAAAATGAGGGAGATAGCGATAAATCAGCAACCGGAAAGATAAAGAAAACAGCACTGTCCGCAGAAAAAAAGACCGTGGAAGATGTTGAAACGGAGCTCAAAAATGTAACATTTAAGCCCCAAAATGCAACATTAATCCCCCAAAGAAAAGAAAAGGAAAGGAAAGAAAACAAAACAAAAGAGAAGAATGCAGAAGATAACCTCCTCCTAAATCCTCCCCCTCTCCGGGGAGAGGACTTTGAGGAAATGAGGGAGGAGGAGAATTCTTTGAAGTCGATGGCGGATAACAAAATAGCCCAACCTCCAGAGTGGACGAGCAATGCTCAGGAGCGGGTTTCGTTGGATGTTGCATCCCCTCCTTTGGAACACTCGGAAGAGTCTTCCGTTGAAAATAGTTCTTTAAAGCATGCTGTATCGGCCATCTCTCCAATGTGTGGAAATAAGGCGGATACAGCTGCTATAGTAGTGCTGGCAGCCGATACGCTTACCGATGGCGCTGAGAAGTTCCATTCGAGTCCTGGCTCCGATTCCGGTCCGGAAACTCAGCGAGATTCCCGGTTGAATATCCGGCAGGATACTGGGATTGAAAGGGCCACTTCTTTCGTTCAAACGGAAAAGAAACGTTCCCGTAAAGTGTGGACAATGGAGGAAATCCGTTGCCTGACACCCCCTTCCGACGGGGCAAAACGGAACTATCCCGGTTTGTTGGAAAGTCTGCGTCTTTATTCTATACCGCCCGATGAGCAATATGCCATCATTCGTAAAAGCAACTTTGGGGTTATCGGTCATCCGGTGTGGAAAGGGCTTTATACGCTTAGTAGTTGTAACGGGAAGATTAAGTTGCCCGGACGTTATCTGCTCAGTCTCTTTTGAACGACTCTATCCTGCCTAATTTATAGCGGAAGTTAAAGAAGTTATCACTTCGTTAGGAGTAAAGGAGTCAGAGCCGCACCCGTATTGTCAGCGTATAAACTATCAACTTTAGCTCCTATAACTCCCGGGTATGAATGATTCAGGCTATGTAACGTAAATCAAGCTTTGTTTTTATATAATATAAATTCAAATCGTTTACTCCCTGTTGCTCAGATGGATAGCCTTGCTTTGAGATTCGTATATTCGTTAAAATAGTCTCTAATTAATTGATTTATAGCGTATAATAGAAACTTTGAAATGTGGAACGCGAAATGGAGAAATAATTTGCAGGGTTCATTGGTACCCCTTATCTTTGCAATGTGTTTAAGAAACAAATCGCAGAGTAATAATATACAAGTCTTTTCTACGCCGGCATAAAAGATAAGTTTAGAATAAAAAGCGATTTAGGTATCAAGGACAAATAAAAAGAACGAGTTGGAGGCTGAAAAGCCTCTTTCCGGCCGGAGAAACCGTTCGAAAGTAAGTAACAAATAAACAAAGATTAGAACCGTAAGAAACCATTAAAATTTACAATTATGACCGTATTATATGAAGCATATCAAAGCAATTTGAAAAACAAAGAGGGCAAGAAGCTCTATTATCCCCGCGTAGTGAGAGTGGGAAGTGTAAATACTGCAAAAATCTCTGAAGAGATAGCCCAATACTCCTCGCTTAGCCCCGGAGACGTGAAAAATGCCATCGATAACCTGGTGACAGTGATGACGCAGCATCTGCAAGCCTCCGAAACCGTGACGCTCGACGGACTGGGAAATTTCCGCATCACCATGAAAGCGAAGGGCAAAGGAGTGGCAACCTCCGACGATGTGTCGGCCTCGCAGGCCACGTTGCATGTCCGTTTCCTGCCTGCGTCCACGTTGAATTCCGACCGGACGAGAGCCACCCGCTCGTTGGTAACGGGTGCCAAGTTTAAGCGTTACGACCGTGCCACCGACACTGCTGCGGGTGAAGAAGAGAATCCGGGCGGTGGAAACGAGAATCCGGGCGGCGAAGGCGGCGGTGGCATTGAAGGTATCTAACCCTCCCCGCAATGACCGTAAGAAAGTAACGGAGGGGGACTCCTGTGTTCCCCTCCAGTTTAAAGAGAATAACCGTCAAGAAACAAAAAATGTATGTACGGACGAGTCGGAGTGCGATTCGCGATAGCCCCCGCTCTGTCCGTACTTTTAAAAAAAAGAGAAGAATTATGGAAGAAAAAAAGAAAAGTCTTTGGGGTATCATTATCAAAGTAATCATCGCGGTAGCCACCACTGTGGCCGGTGCACTGGGTATCAGTTCCTGCGTGTAGACGGTGATTAATTAAGTGGAGAGCTTTCTTTAATGGAAAATGGAAAGTTGAAAATTGAAAGTGGGAAAACTATGAATCGTATTCTTTAATTACTCACTTTTCACTTCTTTTATTTTCAACTTTCCATTAAAGAACATTTTCAACTTTCAATTTTCAACTTTCCATTAAATAAGCTTCAGCATAAAAAAAGTAAAGGCTCATACTTGAAAGCGGAGCCAACGAAGTAAAAATCAAACCAAATTTTATGGCAGACAGTCAGGCATGACGAAGCGGCGGCGGAATCATGTCCTTGCCCTTCGCATGCCTGTACGCTGCATTTCCAATACAAACTAATAAATTCATTATGAAAAAGATAACTCAAATATTGATGCTGCTCCTGTGTTTTACAAACATAGTAAAAGCACAGGATTTTGCTCCCGGTCAGCAAGCCCAAGGCCTGCTGGAGAGCAAGAATGTGACCGTGGATTACTCTACGGGCATTTTTCACTATAAAGTACCGTTGTACACGTTGAAATCGGGGGATTTCGAGCTGCCCATCACGCTGGATTACACCGGCAAGGGTGTAAAAATGGATGACCGTCCCGGATTGCTCGGTTATAATTGGACGCTGAATACCGGCGGTGTGGTAACACGTACCGTTCGGGGCGGAATACCGGACGAGGATGATTTATCGGGATATATTTGGAAGGAGAATGATGAAACGCCTTTGGAAGAAGATGTAACCAAAGTAAATCTTCATCAACGCGATGGGGAATGTGACATCTTTACCGCCGTCTTCGGCGGACAATCCGTCAGCTTTATCATCCGGAGAAATGGATATGACATTTATGCAGAACCTCTTCAACGTACCAATGTGCGAATAGAGTGTGAGTCTCGTTTTGGTTCGCAGATTGATGGTTGGATTGTAACCGACACTCAAGGCAACCGATACATTTACCGTCAGAAGGAATGGACTTGCAATGTCATGAAGCAGGATGCGAACAGTTTGAATGGCATTAAGAATAAGAAATATATTTCTTCGTGGTATCTAACACGAATAGAACCTATAAATAGCGACTCTGTCCGATTTTATTATTTGGGAGAGAATGATTATGCCAATTCTGAAGACTCTCATGTAGACCAGTTTTACAGTAGCTATTTGACCCAGTACGAGTATGGCTATCCATTGATTATTAATACTTTTGATTTCAATAAATACAAATCGGAATTCGATGATGCCATTAGTCGGGCTATGTCTTATATAAGTGATGAGTCGGTTAAACTCCAGATAGAAAATCAGAAATACCTGTTAATATCTTATGGTCAATGGGTTAAAAATCCAAATTTCGATTTAGTGTCCGAGAAGCTGGAACAGAACTTTCGCATCATGGGCATGGCTGCAGACTTCAGCCGGGTGGAAGGCATTTCGAAAGAATTGATGACGACCCTTTCCAATCTGGAAACAGCATATAAAGGCAACTGGGAAATCTCATCCAGTTTCGCTCAAGCAAAGAATGTACTAGTAAAGGTTTTGCAGGACAAGGAGTATGTTACGGAAAGAACCGTCAACAACGGTACCGCTTATAAAGTCTACACTCCTGTACTGATGAAAATTACTTGCAAAGAGAATCTAGCGTTCCGCTATACAACTAAAAATGAGCAATTGGCCAATGTAGAGAAACAGAACTATTTTAATGAACGGATTTCCGGTTTCCGCTTGTCTTATTCTAATCATATCGATTTGACTTCGGTCATAGCCTATGGGAAAGACTCTGTAGACACAAGGCGCACAACTTTTACTTATTACGCCCAACCTGCTGGTGTAAAAGCCATGAGTGATGTGTATGGTTACAAGAAGATGTACAGCGATGACAAATACGCTCCTTTTGATGACACATTGGATGAAGAATACGCGAAAATAGGCTCCTTACAGGAGGTAACCCTTTCTGACGGCGGGCGCATAAGGGTAGACTATGAATTAAATCGTTTCGAACCGGAAGGATACCAGTCATACGGAGGAATTCGCATCAAATCACTGCTGACCGATAACCAAGCGGAGAATAAGGTGGACACGGTTACCTATCGTTACGAAGCGGGACGTCCGACTTTCTTTGTCTTTTATTCGAATCACGAAAACGCTCAATACGCTTCTTTCACAGATCGTATAACGTATTCGAAAATGCGGTGGAAAGAGAATGCAATTCTATGTCCCGGAAATAACGGGATGTATTACTGTTGCGTCTATGAAACGGTTGCGGGAAAAGGTTCGCAGGCTTATATGTTCAATCTGGTGGAAAATTATTACCCCAGTATGGCCTATCCTTATTGGCTGTGCGGACTGCCTGTATGCACGGGCACGTTTAATAAGGATGGGTATTTGGAAAGAGTACTGCAAAACATTTATTATACAGACGGTTCCGTAGAGGAAAATCCCTATATTCCTTGTTCCAATCCGGAAGCTTTTGTCCATAATGATAGTGTCTCATTTACCAAAAGTCTTCCGCAAATGATGGCAGATGAAGAGTATATGGACCGGGAATCCTTAGAAGACTATTATAAGAACCAGCAAGGTTTGACATTTGGCGGTGTGACTTATTACAGCCCCTATCGCGATTCCTATTTAACCAACATTGCGCCTCGTATCCGCAATCATTATAACCCAATCAGTTATAAACTATATTTCGGAGGAGCTACCTTGTTAAAAGAGCAAGTAGAATATCGCTTACCGGAAGGAACTTACAGTGATTTGATGGCATGGAGTCCACAAGGGAATCCGTTCTCTAGAAAAGTTTACTATTATGATAATTTGTCTCACAATGTGGCTCCAACCCGTGTGGTAGAGTACAATTCGGATGGAGACAGTTGCGTAACTCGGATTTGCCGGGTGGAGGATATGACCACCGCAAGCCATGAGGCTATTTCGAAAATGAAAGAGAAGAATGTATGCGACCCGATAGTGAAGCAGACCGTTGTAAAGAATGGGAAACTAGTTGGGCAAACCGTATCAGAATATCAAGTTGCAGAAACAGATGGAAAGTGTTTTTACGGAGTTTCCAAAGTAGCTTCTTATATTCCGGACAACTCTGTACCAGTACTTGCAGAAAATGAAGACTTGCTATATGATTATGGGGAAGAGTGCTATAAAACAGAAAAAACATTCCGCTTTGACTCCGTAGGTCATACCTCTTATTTGCCGATTGAAATAGAAGAAAAAGGGACACAGACAGCCTTTTACTATGATAATTTTTATAAGTATCTGTTGCTGAAAGCCCAAAACTGCTCTTCAGAGCAAATAGTGGCCGTAGACTGCGAACGCTTTATGTCGACGCAGGAGCATTTGCAGCATATACAGGAGAACCGGGTTCTTGTGGACTTCGCCAATCGTTTTATGAAAGGCTTCACTTTGATGGACGCAGACGACATTCCTTATAAAGGCTATCATGAATTCCGTCAGACAGAATATTTCCGGTGGGGGCTGAGGCTTGTGGAACTGTTGGCAAGAAAAGAGGCTTGGAACGGGAAACAGTCTTACATAGACGAGGCAGATAATTTATTGGATTCTATTACAACCAACAATTACTGGCCACTCGATAACTTCCTTGGCTGGCACATAGAGGTGAGTAACTATTATTTGTATATGGGGTTGCCGTCTCCTTGGGATTTAACACAGGAAGAGTTCCTCGAATTCTTGGAATTGATGATGACGTCCGTGGTAGATAGTAATCAGCTAAGAGACTATTTTCATTCACTCTCTGCCTTATCGGAAGAATCGACAGAAATAGCTCCGGTAAAGGTTTCAGTTTCTTCAGCACACACACATTGGAAACTTTATGTGTTATCTTCCGGTAGAAATAATGCAATTCATTACAATATCCAATATGCCGGAGGAAGTATAGGAAAGGTTGCCCAACTTCAGAACTCCGAAACAAATACCCTGCAAGTATTCGACATAGACACAAGTAGCTACCCGGATGCCGAGTCCATCACAATCGGTTATTTCTCGAATGTGTCTTATGCCGTATTACTTCCGGCAGAGACACTGTTCGAAGCGGCCTCTTATGATAAATATGGGCGCGTGGTCGCGAAATTCGACCAAGACAAGCGAGTGGAGTTCTACGAGTATGATGCGGCTGGACGCTTGAACCGGATAACAGACGGTGAAGGGCATCTATTGAAAGAAAGCCGATACAATACGGCAAATCATTAATCTTTAAAAACAGGAATCTTATGAAACAAAATACATTATTGTTATTATTGTTGTCCTTGTGCCTGTGTGCTAGTGGACAAACTTATGACACATCTCACAGTTATGTATCGGAACGCATCTACTTAGATGAATCGGGTACGAAATATGTGGACAATGTGACTTACTTGGACGGCTTCGGCCGTAAGTTGCAGGAAATCCAGGTAAAAGCCTCTCCCGACGGGAACTCCGACTTGATTGTACCTCATGCCTACGGGGTACATGGACGGAAAGAGAAAGAATATCTTCCCTTTGTCAGAATGGAGAACAACGGGGCTTTTGTAGTCAACTCCTATGCGGTAAGCAACTGGAATACATACGGCACAACTGATGCTGCGTATGCCTTTACAAAGACCGAATATGATGGAAGCCCGTTAGATAGAGTGACGAAACAAACCGGTGCGGGAGCAGCCTGGCATACAAAAGGCAAAGGAGTTACTACCGACTATGCCCTGAACGCATCCAACGAAGTTCGTTTATATAAGGTAGACTTGTTCTCTGGAACACTCTCTTTACACGGCAGTTACTGTGCAAACAGCCTGGAGAAAAAAACCATCACGGACGAGGACGGTCACCGTGTGGAGACCTTCACCGACAATACAGATAAAACCGTGCTAACCGTAACAATAGACGGCGAGAAGCGTTTGGAAACGTACTATGTATACGATGACCGTAACCAACTCCGCTGGGTACTCTCTCCCGAAGCCAGCTATCAGTTGGGTAATACCGTTAATACAGATATACTAAATAAATTAGCTTACTATTACGCTTACGACTGTCTAGGACGCATGACAGTGAAACGTCTCCCTGGCTGCGAACCCATTTATATGGTATATGACAAGCGGAACCGCATGGTACTGAATCAGGACGGTAACCAACGTACGGCAAACAGTAAGAAGTGGAACTATTCAGTATATGATAACAACAGCCGTGTAATAGAAAGCGGAGAAATACTTTTCACTTCGGCTATGACACATAAGCAGTTGCAGGACGGAGCATGGGATGTGGAGAACTACCAACCGGCTGGAAGTAAAACACCTTTGCAATATACCGTATACGGGAGCTATGAGCCTACGGAACAAGTAACAGCCCATCCGTTTACAATGGAAACAGGCTATGCGAGCGATTACCATAAGCTAGTCGCAGGCTTGGTAACCAGTACAAAAACACGTGTTTTGGATACGGATATCTGGCTAACGGCCACCATTTACTACGATGAGATGTGTCGCCCTATTCAAACAGTAAGCAATAATCTGCATGAAACATTAAGTATTGTAAATACCACGTATGATTTTGTAGGGAACGTCTTGAAACAAAAGGAAACACATGGAAACGATATATTGGAAACGGTTAATACATACGATGATAGAAGCCGCTTATTAACAACCACCTCCACTTTAAACGGCGGAACAGCGGCCATCGTCACCTATGAATACGATGCGCTCGGACGTTTAACAACCAAAAAGTACGGTGATAAGGTAACCGAACAGATGGCGTACAACATCCGTGGCTGGTTGACGAGCAAAGAGAGTGAGCCGTTTAAAATGAAGCTACATTATGAAAGTCCCGTAGCCGGAGCAACCGCTTGCTACAACGGCAACATCAGCGAATGGAGCTGGAAACAGGGAACGAACGTTGAACAATTGTATGGTTTTACATATGACCCTGTAAGCCGATTAAAAGAGACAAACCAGTACCGACATGAGGGTACCACTTGGAGTGTTTCACCGAATGATTATGTAGAGAAAAGCATTACCTACGACCGTAACGGTAATATCCTGACACTACAGCGTACAGGAAACGGAATGTTGGTAGATAATTTGTCGTACACTTACACAGGAAATCAGCTTACTACCCTGCAAGAAAGTGTAAGAACATCTTTGCCGGAAGACATTTATCAGCCGGGAAGTGCGCCAAACGGTACTTATGAGTACGATGCGAACGGAAATATGAAAAAAGATTCCCGAAAAAGTTTGACTTTCAATTATAATTGTTTAAATTTGTTGAGTGTAGTAAAAGAAAACAATGCAGTGAAAGCAAGCTACCGATATTTGGCAGACGGTACAAAAACAAGTGTACGAAATGGCAATGGTAACACCGGTTACGATTACGAGGGTAGTTTTGTGTACACGGTAACGAATCATACTCCGACATTGGAGGCCGCTCATTTTACGGATGGTCAGCTGAAAGCTACAGGAGTAAACTATACATTAACCGACCATTTGGGAAGTGTTCGTGCCCTAGTAGATGCCAACGGAACTCTCTTGGAACAGAATGATTATTATCCTTTCGGTAGCCAGCATGTAAATGCAGGTTATGCAAGTAGTGATAACCGTTATACATTCAGTGGTAAAGAGTCACAGGATTTGTTGGATTTAAACACGTATGATTTCGGGGCTAGAATGTATAACAGCGATATAGCAAGATGGATGACTGTGGATCCTCTATGTGAAGATTATTATTCACAATCGTTATTCAATTATTGTGGAAATAATGTCATAAAATATATAGATCCTTTTGGAACGAGTTTAAAACTCTCGGGAAATGCAGGAGATGTTATTATGGCATTATACAATGGAATAGATACAGGAAGTAAAGTTTGTCTAAAATTTGATGATGGCTATTTAGATCCGTCATCTATTGAAAAAGAAGCATGGTTCTCTTCGGACTTTTTTTTACGAGATTTATATGAAATAGCAATAAATCCAGAAATAGTAGAATTATCTATCTCTGATAAAAATAGCTATAAGATGAATGGTAGAATAGCTGAAGAGGATTTTCTGGCTCCTTATGATAATGATGATATGGAGTTTCCTGAAATGATTCCGTATTTAAAAAGAATGAATCAACCAATAGGAAAACATATTGATGGAAATTTAGGACAGACCCTATTCCCAGATAATAAATCAATATCAGGAAAGAGTTCGACAAACGGTAACATACAAATAATCATTAATGGAAAAGGAAATTTGAATCATCAAACTGTAGGAATTTCTCATGAATTTGGTCATGTAATTTTATATTTGAGGGGATTACCTTATGGACATAACCAACCAGGTGTAGATGAATTCATCTATGACGAAAGAGCAACAAAAATGTCTAAAAGATTAGGGTATGATTATTAAAAGAGTATTTATTATATTAGTTTGTGTATGCTTAAGCCATCTGCTTTTTGCCCAACAAAAGACGATTCATATGGTCGATAGTATAGTTTATGATGTTGACGATATTCCAGTATATAAAATGATTGGAGAAAATGCAGAAGATTGGTTTTGGTATGCTCCAATTTATGATAAAGCGAGTGGGAATATTGAATTTAATGGCGGTGAAAAAGTTTTTAAACAATTAACCGATAGTCTTCATTCTAGTCGTTGGAATGAATATAATTATAATGAAATCAATTCTCGGGTATTATATGTGATTCTGTTTGATGACTCGTTAAAAATCATAGCTGTCAGAGTGCTACAGAAACCATATACAAATTCAGAGTATAATTTTACTCAATTGCTCAAATGGATTCTGTATTCTACGGAGGGGAAATGGAAAAAGATGGATAAAACAGACACGAATAGATATTTCTTTTATTTAGGAGCTTATCGTTTTCGGTAATTTAAATGGGAATATTTCCAAAAAGTGATAAAATTAAACATTATTTCGACATTTAGAATTACTGTATCAATAGCGAAATTCCAATATATATAAATACAAAGTAGGATGAAAAGAAGATTATTGATAGGCACAATAATAGGAGAATCCTTGATATTTGGACTGGTATATTTAAAAATAAAAGATGAAATTATGCTATCCGTTTGTTTGATATTTAGTTTATATCTTATATATGTATTCCTATGTAGAAACAAATATCTGAATAGTAGAGTTAATATAATTAATCAATGGTTAGTGCCGCTTGCAATTTCATATAATATGGAAATAGTTGGACTTTTTATGATTAATGCTATAGCTTTTGTAACTCAATCGATGGTAGCAATGTTGTTACTTTATCTTTGGGAAATAGGTATTAATCGAATTGTGAGTGTTCCACTATCTATGTTGATAAGTTACTTAATTCTTAGGAAAATAGGGAAATAACTATTTTGATTAAAGGTCATGTTTGGAGCTTTCCAAATATGACCTTTTTAAAACAAGCAATTTTTATGGAAACAAAATTAGTATTCCAAGGCAGTAGAAAAGAGCGTCTTGGAAAAGGAAATATATTAAACGGTGAGGGAGGAATCTCTGCCAAAGTGACGCTGTATGCCCCGGATGGAACGGTGGACGATACATTAATAGGTTACACGATGACCTCTGATGCGGAGAAGTATACGCCCATTAGTGAAGGAGAATATACGTGCATCCGTCGTGCCTGGCGGGGAAGCGGACAAATCCCGAAGCATTATCAGCTTTTTGAGAATGGAAAAGATAATATCCGCACGATGGACGGAAGGATAAACCGGAACCTCCCCAGTCAGGTGTGGGCAAATGGAGAGGGCTATAAAACCGGTATCTTTATCCATTCCACCTTAAAACCGACAAACCGTGTAGGCAGTCAGACTTCGAAAGGTTGTTTGTTGCTGGATTGGCGAAGCATGCAACGTGTGGAGGAGTTGCTCAAACCACTTGGCAATAATGTCTCTTTCCAAGTGATTGTGGAACGGTCGCTGTAAGTTCGTTCGCGCCTGTGTCTTTTTTCTGATTAAGAAAAACAGTATATAGCAGTGGTAATTTATATGAGAGGGATTGTATCAAATATTTCATAGAAACACTAAAAAGAGGGATATAAGATTTAGATGAGAGATTTATATCTAAAAGATATCCGGAAAGGTTTGAAAACTAGTTGTAATTATTTACATTTGTTGCCAAATATCAAATGTAATAATCACATCTTATGCATTTATGAACGATGCGAGGAATCAAGCGTAAGGGTTCTTTTAAACGGTATGATGACATTGAGATATTATATAGATTCTTTTAAATCTATCTTAATATGGAAAAATTAAAACTGAAAAGGCTTTGTGCATTTATTATTGATGTTTTCGTTGTTGGAATGATAATGCAGTTGTTGCTCAAATTATTGCAATTGACATCATTGGGGATTTTTGTTCCTTGCGTATTGTATGCTTATCTGTTATGGATATTTTGCAAGGATTGTTATAATGGACAAAGTTTGGGCAAACATTGGATGAAGATTCAGATTATTGATGACAAGACCGGTAAAGCCGTGTCTCCAATAAAAAGTGTTGTTCGGAATCTATTTTATTGTATCGGGCTCATTGAAGGTTTTGTATTGTTATGTAACCCGAAAGGAAAACGGATAGGTGATTATCTGTGTAAAACGACTGTGGCAGAGAGTCAAGCTTCACAAGAACCTGTAAATAAGCGGACGGTTGTAGCAACGATTATAGGCGTCGGAGTCATTCTTTTCATCTTGGGATTATGTTGGTGGACCATGCAAAATGCTCAGAACCAAAGAATGTGGAATCTATTATATAGCTAAAGATAAATTTAAATGATTCTGTATGCAAGATAAAGCGATGAAACGGTTAAAAGTGAAGCGATTTGTTGCCTATTGGATAGATATGTATGCATGTGGTATTGTTTTATCTATTCCGATAAAATTACTTCAAGGTCAGCCTTATTTTTCTTTAGGTTATTTTGTTCTACTCGGTTTTATTTGGTTGCTGTGCAAAGATAGTTACCGTGGACAGAGTATTGGCAAGTATCTGTTAAAGTTGCAAGTAATGGACCAGCGCACTGGAGGACTAGCTTCTCCTATACAATGTATAAAGAGAAACATTTACCATTGTTTAAGTTTGATAGAATGGTTGGTTTTATACTTTAATTCCGAGGGAAAACGGTTAGGAGATTATGCGTGTCACACGATGGTGGTGGAGAGACCAAAGAGATGAGAAAACCGAATATTGAAGAGATGCATCTTTTGGAGTATTTGGTAAGACAAAGTGATGTGCACTTGCCAAACGGGTGGCAAGATGAGTTAATGGTTGAGGATATGGACGATGGAGGAATGGGAAGTCTGACATTGTATCCTCCCATTTATTCAGCAGAAAGAGCGTTCGGTAGACAAGTTTCAGAATACCAATTTCTGGATAAAGATATGACTTCCGTTATAGCAACATTGTATGTGGACAAGCAGGAACATCTCTTTGAACTGGATATCTGGAAAGTTGATTATTCCCCTTTACTATCATTGCCTAACATTCGGTTATAAAACGGATATGATTGATATGAAGCATTTGTGTTATACGAATAGATTGCGCAGAGAGACCGAAAAATGAAGATTGGGTGCTGTAATGCAACCACTGCCACACTGCATATCATGTCCCTTGGAGGTTACAAGCTTTCAGAGGCTATGCTATACAAAATCAACACAGAATACATGCAATCCTTCTTTATATTCATAATCAATTCTCCAGTTGTGATAGTCGCAGATGGCTTTGGCTATAGAGAGCCCCAGTCCATTGCCTTTTACTTTCTCGGAGGGACGGTAAAAACGATTGAACAGAAGGTGCTTGTCCAGAGCTCCCTCAGAGGAACTGTTTGATACGGTGAGACGGTTTGAATCGACTGAAATCAGGATTGTTCCATTGGGGGTGTTGTGGCGTACGGCGTTGACTACAAGGTTGTTGATGAGGCTTTCCAACAAGGACTTGTTTCCACGCACCTTGAGTTCTGTACAATGAAACTCTTTGTGCAGCGTAATGTTACCTGTTAGGTTTTCCAGAAGCGGAAGTACTTCTTTCAGTGTTGCAATAACATCTACAACGGTGAGCTGATTGTATTGCTTATTATCTAGTTTAGCGAGTAAAAGCAGGTTTTTATTCATGCGCGACAGGCGGGTAGATACATCGTAGAGTCCTTGTATGATTTTTGCCTGTTGCTGTGTAATGTCCGGTTGTTGAAGCAGAAGGTCTAGCTTGCTTTGGAACACAGCCAACGGCGTCTGGAGCTCATGCGACGCGTTTTCGGTGAACTCCTTTTGTGTTTGATAGCTTCTCAAGCTGTTTTCCATCAGGCGGTTCAGTGCGAAGTTTAGTCTTGTAAACTCCTTGATACGGCTTTCGGTGAGTGGAGGGATGACTCCATTCTCCAACCTGAAATCTTCTATTTGCTTTAATGTTTCATCAAAAGGTCTCCACAGACGTTTGGCTATCAGACTGTTGACAAGAATGATGGCAATGCCCAATATGCCGCTGATGAGTATATATTGAATCATGACTCCCTGCATAATGTCTTCTTCCAAGTCGAGTTCGGGGATGGGTTCGTTTCGTTGTACCGCTTCGATGATGTCAATCATATCCTCAGCATAGAAACTTTTGGTCAGCCAATAAAATAGTGGCGCGGCAAGAATGAGTATGATAAAGGTGCAGAGCAGGAATTGCATCATGCTTTTGTGAAGGAGACTTTTCATATTTTTATTGTTTTGGTCATTTGATTTATTTCAAATTCTTTTGTTTTGCGAAGCAATATTTACCGATTCTGTCTGTAATAGGCAATGTCTTTATCGTTTCTTTTACTTCTTTATAGCCCAACGCTCGCCAAGGTTACTCCTAATAAAGCTATACCTTTATCAACTTACCATTTCTTTATGAGGTAATGTTTGGCATAAGTTGCATTCCGGTTTGGTGGTCAGTGTTGTAATGGTGCTTTTCTGACTCTATTCCTGCCATTTATATCCCGTTCCGTATACATTTTTAATGCAGTTTTTACAACCGGCTTCCGCTAATTTGGCTTTTAGATTCTTAATGTGGGCGTACACAAAATCGTGACTGTCCAGCATATCTGCCATATTGCCGCTCAAGTGCTCGGCTAGGGCACTTTTAGAGATTACCTTATTCTTGTTTCCGATGAGGAAGAGCAGCAGTTCGTATTCCGTACGGGTAAGCGTGACAGGCTTATCTTGTATGGTTACCGATTTGCTTAACAGATTGATGGTGATACCGTTGCTTTCCAAAGAGTTGGTGCTGGTAAACTGTTTCCGCCGTATCAGGGCGTAGATGCGCATGCTTAACTCGGGTAAATGGAAAGGCTTGGGTAAATAGTCGTCAGCTCCGATTCGCAGTCCGTTTACTTTATCGTCTAACGAATCTTTGGCCGACACGATGATTACACCGGCAGGATTGTTTTGCCGTTTAATTTCGCGCAGAATGTCCAGCCCGTTTCCTCCCGGCAGCATCAGGTCTAACAGGATGCAATCGTATTCGTAGAGCCTTATTTTTTCTATGGCATCATTGAATGTAAACGCTTGTTCGCATAAGTACTTCTCTGAGCTGAGGAATGTGACGATGCTTCTCGACAGCTCTCGCTCGTCTTCAATAATTAATATTTTCATTTCCTATATTATTGTCACTAGTATCCTGTTTCACCTTGGCATCAGCCAAAGTAAAGGATTTCATTTCTCATTCGTATCTTGTTTCCACTCCGGCATTGGTCAAAGTAAAAGATTTCATTTCTCATTCGTATCTTGTTTTCACTCGACATCGGTCAAAGTAAAGGATTTTATTTCTCATTTGTATCCTGTTTTCACCCGGCATCGGTCAAAGTAAAGGATTCATTTAATTATCAGGTTCTAATTCTCCTGTTTTGTAATGGTCCGAAAGCCAATAGAGCTTGTAAGTTCAACTGACTCTATTGTTATCGGACTGAATTTTATGGGATGTTAGTTGTCTATTATTTAAGTATACTTCATTCCGATGTGTTGTTTGGAGTCTCAGGCTTCTGAAAGTTTATCACATGAAAGATACTTTTATAAATGGAAATGGATGCTTAAAGCTATCTGCAGGCGGCTGGCTCCAAATTCTTTATCTTCCACATAGGTGTCATACATTTCCTGTGCTAGGTCGTCGTTGTATTTCAGTTTGTTGAATACGCCTCCCAATATGCTTGCATCCAATCCGATTCCCATTACAGAGGAGAATTTATATTCTATGCCTGCACTGAGGTTGCTTCCTACAGTATGACCCGTTCCTTTGATGCTTATTTGATTGGCCGAACTTCCTTCTTTATACATTAACCATCCGAGGCCGATTTCCAGATGCCGTATCCACTTTTTCGAGCGGTTGGAGCTCATAGTGAATTGTGGTGCCAGATAGAACATGGATAGATTTTGGTCGATAGGAACGGATAAACGGTTGTCGTCGCATGTAGAATAGTAATGTTGAAACAAAAGTCCCCATCCCAGTTCGTCATAGTATCTGCGAAAACCAATGTTCCAGTCGAATCCGTTACGCAGTTTATCATACAACTCTTTATCGGTGTAGCCATCTTCGTTTGCTTTATTCAGAATATGCCCTACTCCAAACGAGGCGAATATTTCCGTATCAATCGTTTTCTTAGGAGCTTGATACTTTTGTTCTTTACTAATGGATGATTCTTGTGAAAGGGAGCCTTCTTGTACGTGAGCTCTTTCTATTTGCGCCATGACACATGTGGCATAAAGGCAGCAGAAAAGGGTAATTACTCGTTTCATAAATCATAGTATAATGATGTTTCAAATATAAGAATAAATTAAAAAGAAAAAGCTTTCTTTCTCGAATTTATAGCGGAGAAAGAAAGCTTTTTTTGTTTATCGCTCTTTTTTGCCTATCCGTGCTATCGGATTACCTCGAAACTGCCGTTTAAGCGGATATCCTCGGATGATGCACCAACGTGTACATGGAAACGTCCCGGTTCGATAACCCATTCTCCGTTAGTATTGAGCAATTCCATATTCCGGCGGCGGATGGTGAATTTCACCTCTTTCGTTTCGCCCGGTTTGATGTTAGTGCGTTTAAAAGCTTCCAGTTTGGGGGAGAGTAAAGGCACGGATGCGGATTCGTCTGTTAGATATACTTGTACCACTTCTCCTCCGGTGCGAGTCCCCACGTTGGTTACTTTAAAGCTCACCGCAACGCTCTGTTCCGTGGTGATGTGCTGAGGCTCCAACTTTAAGTCTGTATAGCGAAACGTTGTGTAACTCAATCCATGTCCAACAGGGAATTCGGGGAAAGATACGGTTAATTTGCCTCCCGGATTGTAAGCGCCTGTCAGTACATTGGCGATGGCCTCGGGACCTTGTTCTCCCGGATGCCAGGCTTCCAGTATGGCGGGCAGATAAGGGGAGGTGTTCTTCAGCGAAACGGGGTGGGAGTTGAGCAAAGTCAGTACCACCGGTTTGCCGGATGCCATGATGGGTTGAAGGCTTCGTTCGTTTATTTCGTCTCCCATCAATGCGATGATGAGGTCAGCGTTGTTTATTCCTTCCAGTGTCTTTGGCAGGATGAATACCTGGCTTTGTGCGTTTAATTTGGATTTTAGAGCCGGAAGCATTGGGGTGGTGAGGTTTTCGTCGCCGTAAAGGGCAATAGTTTGGGCGGCAAGCGTGTCGAGTGGGAGCGTGCCGCCTGCGTTCTTCAATAAAACGATGGATTCGTGCGCTACCTGCAACGCTGTTTTTTGGAAATCTTTCAACCTTTCGGCTTCTTGTACTTCTTTGGATGGTGCTGCTGACGGGAGGCATTGTATCTGACTGCTTGTTATTTTGAATCCCTCTTTAACGGTTTGAACCCCACCTTCTGCCTTCGCCTCTGTTAGCACCCGTTTGTAAGGGGAGACGTAGGTTGCTTTTTCTTCTTCGGGAAAGATACAGAGTGTTGCTTTTAACTGTCCGTTATTTTGCAGCCCTTTTACCATTTCAACCCCGGTTTCGGCTACCAGATAAGGACTTTCGCCATAAAATGGCAGGTACTCCCTTTGTCCCGGTTGGATAACGGAAAGGTTGGGGTAGGTGACTTCTGTTTGTTTTTCCTGACTCATTTGTGCGCCGAGAACCTGTCCGGCTTTCTTTACCAGACTGCGATTCCATGTGTGACCAATAGAGAGGTCTGATGGAAAACTACCTTGAAAGGGTTGCCCTACTTGTGCTTGCAACAGGGCGAAACTGCCTAATGCGAATGAAAGAGTAATTAGTTGCTTTTTCATATGTATATTCATTGTGCCTTCCCTTGGCGGAAAGCTTATTTAATTAAAAATTGAAAACTGAAACTTGAGAATGAATAACTGTTCAATGGAAAGTTCAACCTGTTCCTTGATGGGAAGTTGAAACTTGAAAATGGGAAAGCGATGAATCGCATACCGGCATTTATCTAGATTCGTTTTTCATTCTTCATTCCTTTTGTTTCTGGTTTCTTATTCTTTTTTCTCTACTACTTTATCTTCTTCAAGCCAATCATATGGCTTTATCTTCTCTAATTTCTTTGCCTCTTAAGTTGGCTTTTTCGGTTGGTGATTCCTTTATTTTCTTACCTCTTAAACTGAGTCGCCGGCTGACAATATCTTTTCACTCTGTCTTCGAAATCTTCTCAATTTCTTGTTTTCTTCTTCTACTGCATTTCCTTTCCTCAAACCAATCATTTGGCTTAAACTTCTCAAACTTCTTTGCCTCCTAAGTCGGGGTTGATGGGCAATAATTCCTTTGTTCCCTTACCTCCTAAACTGCTTTCTCCAGTAGAGTAGCTCTTTTGTTTTTACAATAACATGTAGAGGTAAAACGCATAAACCAACACGAGTATAATGCCTTCTACCCGACTAATGCTTCGCTTTTTATAGAAGAAACCGAATATCCACAACAGGGCGGAGGCTCCGATGAGTGTAAGCAAGTCGAAATTGGTAATGCCCTGCATCTTCATCGGGCAAATTGTGGCGCTTGTTCCCAGCACGAAAAAGATATTGAAGAGATTACTGCCTATTACGTTACCAATGGCTATACCCGGATTTTTCTTTAAGGCGGCCACGATGGAAGTCGCCAGTTCCGGCAGAGACGTTCCTCCGGCTACCAATGTCAGTCCGATAATTGATTCGCTCACACCCCAAGCACGTGCAATGCCGGATGCCCCTTCTACAAAGAATTTTCCTCCGGCTATCAGACCGATAAGTCCGAGTAGGATGAACAAGATGGCTTTCCACAGAGGGAATACCTTAATGGAAGTTTCCTCTTCGTGGGTATCATGATGGCGTGCGATGGCAAAGGTATAGCACAGAAACATCACAAAGAAACACAGCAGTAACAGGCCGTCTTTGCGGCTTATACCATTGCTGACGGATTCGTTCCCTAACAACTGGTCGTTGGCGCAGAGAAAGAGGATGATAGAAGCCAACAGGGTAAAGGGAATCTCCTTGTTCAAGGTGCCTTTTCCTATAAAGATGGGCGATACGATGGCAGTGCATCCTACAATGGCCAGTGTGTTGAAGATGTTGCTTCCCACCACATTACCGATGGCCAAATCGGCGCTGCCTTGAAGGGCCGACAACAGGCTGATGACGAACTCTGGCATGGAGGTTCCGAAGGCAACGATAGTGAGTCCGATAACCAGATTCGAGAGCCGGAAACGTTTGGCTACGGAAGCCGCGCCGTCGGTCAGGGTGTTGGCTCCCCATAAAATAGCGGCCAGTCCACCGATAAGATATAAAATGTAAACAACCATATTTCTTTGAGTGACTTTGTATTAGCGTGGCAAAGGTAATTTAATTGAGTTAAATTATGGGTAACTTAACAATGTTTAAATGGAATGACAATACGGAATGTAGGGAGGTAAAGAAATGAAAAGACGAGCTTTTTAATAAAGAGTAATATCGTTGGTAAATTAGAAAGAAGGTACCTCAAAACTAAAAACGCTCGCTCTGAGAAGTGGTAAATTGCAACGAATCAACACAAATGAGTCCTATCCTTACTCGAAAATAGAGTTTGATAGGACTTTGTTTATTGTTGATAAGGATAGTCAAGTTCAGATATTAGAGGTCGTTAGTTTTGATTTTACCTTAACCTTATAGAGATTTTGATTACCTAAAGGTTTATATCTGATGCAGCTTAAAAATGAGACTATTCTTACCTTTGTTATATAAAGGAAGTTAACCTCTCCACGGAGCAATCCATGGTTTTGAGTCTTAAGTGTGTCATGGGCAACTTCCTTTTTATTGTTTTTGGGTTAAAGCGCTTGCTCTATTGTGTATGTATACGAGACATGCTGAGATTTGTAGGCTCTGATGCATTGCCACGTCAAGCACAAAGTAAGGGGAGATGTATCACAACTCAATTTTATGAAAGAACAACTTTTAATCTGAAACTTGCCATCCCTATCAATAATGAAAAGAGTCCTATCAGTTCTCAAAAATAGAGCTTGATAGGACTCATTTGTGTTGATTCGTTACAATCTGCCACTTTTCAGAGTGAGTATTCTAGTTTTAACACACTCTTATGTGTTCCCTGTTTAAGCACATCCGGACAGCCGGTTTCGCTCCGACTGCTACGGGATTGCCTTCGTGCGCTTTCTTCGTTTAAGCGTTTTTCTTCCTGTCCTTCCAGAGCTTTGTCATATCTTCCAGCGTCTTACCTTTCGTTTCCGGCACTAACTTCCATACAAACAGGGCGGCTATGATGCAGATGATGCCATAAAGGGCATACGCAAACATGTGTCCGAACTTCTCGCCCATGTCGCCCAAACTCATGTTGAACATCGGTACGAACGTGGAGGAAACGATGAAGTTGAAAATCCATTGGAATGCTACAGCGATGGCTACCGCAGTGCCGCGGATGGTGTTCGGGAAAATCTCGGCAATTAATACCCAGCAGATGGGACCCCAGCTGAACATGAACGAAGCGCTGTATACCATGATGCTGATAACCGGTAACATAGGTGGAAGTCCGGGTATTATATTGCAAAGCGCCACGCCGAAAGCTCCTATGACCATGCCTATGGAACCGGAAATAAGCAGTGGCTTGCGTCCCCACTTTTCCACCGTGAAGACAGCCAGCAGGGTGAACAGAATGTTGATGATACCCATGATGACGGTCTGTACCATCGGATTACCCATGCCCATTGTTTCGAAAATGCGCGGAGCAAAATAGAGCACAGCATTGATGCCCACCGCTTGTTGGAACACACTCAGCATGATACCGATAAAGATAACCATCCAGCCGTAAGTAAATAGACGCTCGGTCTTTTCTTTCGTTGTAGCCTTGATGTCGGCCAAGATATGCTTGGCTTTTTCCAGTCCGTTGATACGGCTCAATACAAACAGCGCGCGGTCGTCTTTTCCGCTCATAACCAGATAACGTGGTGTTTCGGGCACAAACAGCACCAATAGGGCAAATATGCCGGCAGGTACGGCCTCACTTGCAAACATCAGTCTCCATCCGGTTTCCACCGTCCATGCAGCCATTTCAGGATTCAATACCTGATTCACGCCTTCCACCGCTTTGACGATAGGGTTTGCGTGCTCGCCCAGAATAAGGAAATTGACGAAATAGACTACCAGTTGACCGAAGATGATGGCGAACTGGTTCCACGACACCAGTGTACCGCGGATATTACTCGGTGCAATCTCGGCTATGTACATGGGGCAGATGGCGGATGCCAATCCTACTCCCACACCGCCCAATACACGGTAGAAATTGAATGCTACCAGTAAAGAATAGGAGGGGTGACCCTGCTCGAAAAAGAGAAATTCGGGACAATAGGAGCCGAGGGCCGATAAAAAGAAAAGAATACCGGCTACGAAAAGGGATTTCTTACGTCCCACTCTGGAGGCCAGGATTCCTGAAAGCGCACTACCCAAAATGCAACCAATCAGTGCACTGGAAGAGGTGATTCCGTGAAAGGTGTCGGTATAAGTAAAGTCGGGGGCTCCCATGAAGAATGCCTGAAGACCTTTCTCCGCGCCCGAAATTACTGCGGTGTCATAACCGAAAAGTAGTCCGCCGATGACAGCCACCAGCACAATAGAAAAAAGATACGTTTTACTGCCTTGTTCTGTATAATTCATGATATTAGTTGGTTAAATGATTTGTAAATCTATATTTTGTTCGATTTTGTACTCTGGTATTTAAATGTTTGCAATGTTGTTTTTGTTCAGTGGTAAACTTCCGTGGAATGCCACCTTAGTCTCCGTCCGAATATTTTTCACCCTAATCTTTCGTTTGAAAAAAACTTCCGTAGAATGCCATATCAATCCTTGTTGGAATTGCTTTTAGGTAGTATTCCACATTCGCTCTTCTTTTGATTCTTTATCTGGGTAATATTTCATCTTCACCTTTATTTAATTCGTCACGGGTGATATGCTGCATCCACCTTTATTTGATTTGTTTCTAGATAGTATTCCCTATTCGCTCTTCTTTTGATTCTTTTCTGGGTAATATTTCATATATATCCTTACTTAAATTTGTTTCTAGGTACTGTTCACTTTACTTAATTCGTTTCCGGGTGATATGCTGCATCTACCTTTATTTGATTTGTTTCTAGGTAATATTCCTTATTCACCTTTACTTAATTCGTTTCCAAGTAATATTTCACATTCCCCTTACTTAAATTTGTTCCCGGGTAATGTCTTCTACAAGACTGTTTAGGTAGACTTCCAGATTGGTATATCCCTTTTCTTTATCTTGTATCAGTGCTCCGTCGGATGCGTCGTGTGGATTCAGACCGTTGGCCGCTTCCCAAATGTCGGGTATACCATCCCCGTCAGAATCTTTCAAGTCTGCCGGATTCACTCCGCTGTCGCTTAATGCCGGCCAGGGTGATGTGGCGCCTTTCGGCATCACATCATCAGGTGTATCAATTAAGCCGGGTTTATTTTTGGCGTCCGGCGTCACGCTGCCTGTGTAAGTGGCTGTGCCCAGCTTTGTCTCTTCTGCAATGCGGGTGTCAATTTCATCGCGCATCTTGGAACATCCGGCGTAGGCTACTACCAGCTTGTAGGCTTGCTCGGCAGTGTGGGTGGTTACAACATCTGTATCCAAGGGCTTTTTCAGGCGGATTTCTTTCTTTACCCGCTTGGTAAAGGTGTTGTCGTTGGCCTCATTGTTAATCTGCTCGTAGATACCTTTTTTCCAGTTGTGTTTGGTCACTTCGGCATTGCCTTCTATCACGTTGCCGTTTACGTAGAACCGCCCCCAAACATGTTCCATGGGTTTCCATCCATTAGGCTGTCCGTTGCGGCCGGTGCAATATTGCGTGGTACGCACGCCGATGGCGGCAATGCGGTAACTTACAGGGCCTTTCTTTGGAGTGGCCGGTCCGGGCTTGTAATAGTTGTTCACAATGTTCACCTTCATTCCTTCTCCGCCGTAACATCCGTTTCCGGCCCAGTTGTACATCACATTGTTCCGCATGTCCACATATTCCCGTTCTTGTGTGGATACACGCGGCCCGAGGCGGGGTACGCGGCTTTCGTGATGTGCCAGCAGGTTGTGGTGGTAAGAGGCTCTTGCCCCTCCGAAGATGGCTCCATATCCGTGCCGTCCTTTTCCGTGTCCGGCTGTGCGGAGGCTTTCCGTTACCATGCACCACTGCACGGTTAAGTTCTCTCCGCCATAGAGGGTGCAACATTCGTCCACCGACCAGCTGATGGAACAATGGTCTATAATTACGTTTTTGTTTTCCGTACCTCCCAGTCCGTCCGGTTCTCCGCCGTGTCGGTTTCCTACCCGGAAGTGGAGATAGCGGATTATCAGGTTGTCGGCCTTCAGCACTACCGGATAGTCGGCAATGCAAACGCCCTGTCCCGGTGCGCTTTGTCCGGCAAGGGTCAGGTCGCTGTGGGTAATTCTCAATTCCTTTTCTAGAAAGATGGTTCCCGCCACATCGAACACTACCGTGCGCGGACCTTCCTGCATCACGGCATGGCGCAGAGTTCCCTCCTGCATGCCATCTTGAAGTGTGGTTACATGATACACTTTGCCTCCTCGTCCTCCGGTGGCATATCGTCCGAACCCTTCCGCTCCGGGAAAGGCGATTGCTTTTTGACCTTCAGCCAGGGCGGGTATAGCGGTTCCCATTGTAAACAGGACAAGTAAAAGCTTTAAAACTTGTGCCTGATATCCATGTATGTTTTTCATATTACAAAAATAATATATAAATATCTGATTCCTATACTTTTGTTACGGTAATTAGTGAAATAAGAGCGAATTTTGTTATGTGAGCCTGTTGGCTCTATCGTTTTTTATATAAAGGTCTATTGTCAATGCCTTAACTTGTGAGATGCCTGTTGCACTTCGTTGCTTTTTTAGCCTGCTTGATTCCCTTACACTCCGATAACTCTCAAGTCGAAATTATTCGGGTTGGGAATGACTGGTTATAGGTCATCACTCTTTTTACCTTTTGGCCATACAAGAATCAATGAAATGATTCATAGAATTGAATAACCCTGTAAATGAGAATTTCAGGCATGACTCGTGAGTATAAAAGTGGCTAAATACAGTGCCCCTTTCCAAGCATTATTTCGTGTGCCGACGTTGATAGCGCAACCTCGCAACGTTGATAGAAGAACCTCAGGACGTTGATAGAAGAACCTCGCAACGTTGATAGCGCAACCTCAAGAGGTGTATAATACCTTGCTTTTGTGTACTATAAAACGCTTCCCTTTCTCAGGAACTATAAAAGGCGAGCCTGTCCTGCCTCACGGCAGAGCAGGCTCTGATTTACTATTTAACACGAGTCTTTGAAATAAGACTTTTACTTAATTTTTCTGTTTCTCATCTGCGCCATCTTGGGTCGCCGATGTTCTTTTTATAGATATCGTGATTATGCACTTTATCGGTATTCTTATAATAGAAACCTTTAAGATTATAATTGCTATACATATCTATCTCACCTCCGGCCGATTTAGGCAATGGGTCTTCGAATAAGTCGGTTGCCGAAATCGGCGTATCACCAAGCTTAATCTTTGTTTCCTCTGCTCCGCCGATGTTTTGATGTACATCGCCGACTTTACGGTTTGCTCCACGGCTTGTATGACTGAAATTATAGGAAGTCCACAAATAATCGATAACTGATACTCCGCCTCCCCAATCTGTTTTATTCATTTTGTCGTCTGTGAAGTCCGGACGTAATGTTGTGTAATTGTCGGCAAAGTCGTAAACACATCCATTACCATTTTCTACGCGCATACCGGCCATGTAAAGGGTGCGTGTATCGCTGGCGTTTTTGCGAACCATTACAAACAAGTTGTTCTTGCAAATAAAGGTACTGTTACTTGGATTGTAGCGCATTTCAAACATCAAACGGTCTTTTGTACGGGTACTGAAGTTGATGAACGTGTTGTTCTCTACACGGATATGCCAAGTAATATTTGCAGGCCAAGGTAGATTTCCGTTTTCTGACAATAACGCATGGCGTGGACTATCAAGGAACGTACAGTTGGTCATGGAGAAATCTTTAAAGAGATTGTCATTGGGATTTGCATCTTTCGCAACTCCGCTTTTTCCTGCAATCCAAGCGTAACCACGTCCGTTGTTGTCGTAAACTCCGCTGTCATAGAAGAAGCAGTTGTCTATCACAAATTTGTCTATAACCTTACGACTTGGCCCTTGGATACGAATCCAACCACGTATCATTCTACGGAAGTCGCAGTTGCGTATCTCGAATGTTTCCAATCCGAAAGGCATGGCCTGAGAATTTTGGTTGATGAAGTAGTTTCCTAAGCCGGAGCCTGCTCCCCATTTATCACACTCTAAGAAGTTGTAAGCCTTCTCGCAATCGAAGTTGATGTCCTGGAAGATGATAGATTGTACATTGATACCACCCATTTCACCGTTTCCGGCATTACGTCCGAATGAGAAGTTCGGGCTGACAGGAGTGCCTTCGTCCTTATCATTATATTTGCCGTTATTGCTGCAACCGATACCTAAGTATACAGTCGGGCGGTTATTCGGGTCGTTGCTCTTCAAAGTGAAGCCCTTACACATGTTCACGCTATTTACCAGATAATAAGTCTTTCCACCTTCCAATAAGAACGTAGTACCTTCGGCCAGATTATTATCCGTCATGTAATTGGCCAATACGGTATCGATGCGGCAAGCATCCAAACGAATGGCTGCAGGAACAGTATCGTTCGGGTCAACAATATGTTGAATCAGAATCGGTTCGCCCACTTCTCCTTTCATACGCACCATGTTGGTGTTGTAAAGGCGGTCCCAATAACGTTTGATGTTGTTATTCAAGCCGTTTATAATGTATACCGCATTGGATGTAAGGTTGTTTACGTCAATATATCCCCTTTCTTTATCCGCTTGTGTGAGGGTAATGACTTGAGTTTCCAGTTCCGGATTGTCTGCAGAGGGCTCTACTTTAATCTGGTCCATTATATACTGGCCGTTTTCTTCTTCAAAGTGTTCTTTGTAGTTTCCGTCTGAAGTTAAGTTAAAATAGACTCTTAACGAAGATTCCGTGATATCTTCTACCCAGAGGACATCGGGTACATCGTAGCGGTCTAATGTATTAATGGTTAGGTAATCATCCGGATGTGCACCGTCACCCAAACCGAACCATTTCGAGTTATAAGCCTCTCCTTTGGGAGAAATAGCTTGGATGGCAAAGCGGAAACCGGTATTGTATTGCAAGTCTTCCACTTTTAGGCTCAATACATCCGGTCCTACAATTTCATCTACAATCAAATCACTCTGTCTGTTCCAGTCGCGGCCCTGAATAAGTCCCTTTATATGGTAGCCGGAAGCTCCGTTTACACCATACCAATAAAGCTGAATGTCATTCACCGAACCATTGGCAACACCGCTATAGAAACGGTCGGAAGTTGCTACGCCGTTCCGTTCCGAACGGAACATCGGCATAAACAGGCGTTCCGGATTGTTATCTTCGTCAACCACTACCTTGTCATCATCGCTGCATGCGTAGAATCCGGAGGCAAGAAACGCCGTTAGTAAAATATATAGTTTATTTCTTATCATAATAATTAGCCATTTAAAAATTATCTATAACCATAATAGTTTTGGTAAGCTCCGCCACTACGCTGGATAACTGTTTGCGGGATAGGCAGGATATAACGTACCGGAGGCAATTGTTCGGCAGGCATTTCCCACATATCGTTCGGTTTGAATGCTCCAAACTCGTTGGCGCTGATATAGCCGCGGAGCGAGTAGAGGCATTGTGCTTTAGGAGTAGCGTCGTCATTGGCAAATTGGAACATGTCGGATGCTGTCCAAGGCTGGCCGGGGTTGTAGGCAAATTCCCATGGATTTAAAACGTCCAATACATTTAAAGTCTTGTTCGGTGTTGCCGGGAATGCGGCGGGGTCGTATGTACCCGGGTTGGCTACTTCTTGCCAGAACATTTGTATAGGCCAGTTATCAAAACGGTTGTTTACATTATAGAATTCGTCACCTCCAATGTACATGGCAAAACCATAATATTCATAGAATACATCGCGGATAACTTCTGCATATTTGTTCCAGCGAACCAAATCTTTCCAACGCATGTTTTCGCCTCCGAATTCCCATTTGCGCTCGTTGGCAATCATTTTGAAGAAATCCTCCTTCGAACCGGAATTCGAACTGATGTAAGCGTCTACTTTTTCGCTTTGGTCTGCATTGTCGAAAGCGCGGTTACGCACTTCCTTAAGAGCGCTGATAGCTTTTGCACCGTTGGCGCCTTGCACTCCGTTTTCCAATTCGTTAACAGCCTCGGCATACATCAAAAGCACGTCCGCATAGCGCATATAAGGATAATTGATACCCGTTTTGTCGGCGCTACCGGCACCCTGTGCCGCTCCGGCTTCTGTCCAGAACTTAGACCATTTACCACAATATTCGTTGAAGTTAGAGCCGCTGTTCAACAAAGGAGTTCCATTATATTCGTACGACCACAGGCAAACCGTATAAGGCATACGCAAATCTTTACGGTCGAACGAGTAACGGTAGAAAGAGCTTAAGCGGATATCCCCTCCGGCTTTTCCCCATACATTCTTGCCGGTAGTTACATCATCCTGTACATTTCCTTTCGGTCCCCATATATAACCTACATTTCCGTTGTTGTCTTTAGAGAATGGAATTTCGAATATAGGGTCATCGTTGTTGGTTACCACATAGTTACATTCATCAATAAATACCTGGCTGTATGATTTGGTCAGACTATGTGTACCCGAAGAAATGACTGAGTCGCAATACATGCGCGCAATATCATAATATTCGCGATAGTCCGATGCACGTTGCATGGTTCCTGTAGCCGAAGGGTTGCTCTTATCGGGACGGAGTGAATATCCGGCACGGGTTAAAGCCATGCGGGCAATTAACGACCAACAGAACTCTTTCGATGCGTGTTCCACGCCATTTGTCAGATTCTTGGCAAAGTGCATTTGCGGAGCCACCGCACGCAAATCATTAATGAGAGTTGTTAATATCGAGTCACGGTCGGCAATAGGCATCACCAGATTATTATCGGTGTCGTATGAACGTGTAAAGCTGAAAGGTATATCTCCGAACAATACCACCATATCGTGGTACATCATGGCGCGGATACATTTAGCTTCTCCCACCTGTTGCAATACCGTGGTATCTTTTGCTGCATAAAGCTCGCTGCTTTCGGTACCTGTTACAAAGTTGTTGGCATATTCGATACACTGGTATGCCGAAGTCCACACACTACCCAAATCGCTGGCGGCTGGGGTACAGTCGAATTGCTTGAATTCGTTGCCGCTTGCCGCTTGCATGGCGTTGCTTCCGGTTGCAAATTCCACATCGCTGCTTAGCCCAAAAGTAGTAAAGAGTTTTTTTCCGTATATATTGTCTGACAACATATAGGCGTAAACCGTATTCAGCGCGCGGGTAATTTCTTCCGAACTGCCGAATACATAACTGTCATCATATTTAGAGTCGGATTTTACGTCGAGGAAATCGTTACATGAACTAAATCCAAGAAGGAGTACCAACCCTGTGATTACTATATTTTTTTTCATTTTCATTTTATTTTGAGGGTTAGAATGATACGTTCATACCAAACAAGAAACTACGGTTACGAGGATAACGGTTGTAGTCGATGCCCGGAGTCAAACCATTTTGTACGTCCACTTCAGGGTCATAGCCGCTATATCCGGTTAACAACCAGAGGTTGGAACCGGTGAAGTAAAAACGCAAGCGTTCTACACCTACTCTGTTTGTTAACGTTTTCGGTAAGGTATAACCTACCGTTACGTCTTGCAAACGAAGGAAAGAACCATCCTCTATAAAGTAAGAGTGGGTGATGTTCTTCGATACATCTTTCGGATTCCAAAGAGTTTTGTTCTCATTTAACGGAATATAGTACTGTTCCAAATAAGTACCTAATGTAGAGTTGGCTAAAATACGTTCTCCCAGCTCATTGGTATAAACCCAACGCTTTGAAGAATCAAAATCGGATAAGATGTTGTAATAGTTATTCTTGTTGTCTTTCGATGACGATAAGGTATAAGCGGTTGCATTGTTTACATCGAAACCTACCATATAGTTAAAGTTGCAGGTAAAGTCGAAGTTCTTCCATTGTCCGTTGAAACCGAAACCTCCGGTGAAATCCGGGTTTGTATTACCAATTACCGTACGGTCGTATTCGTCCACAATGTTTACATCGTCTTCGCGTCCGTTGGCGTGGTCTACTATGTTTTTGAATTTAGGACGTCCTGGAGCCGTACCGAATAAGTGGTCGCAGTTTACCGGAATCTGTTTTCCGTTTTCATCTACTTTTGCCACAAAGTTGGCGCTAGAGGTACGGTCGAAATCTTCGAAGCCGTAGATTCCGTCATATACATAACCATAAATCAATCCCATCTCACTACCTACTTTCATACAATAGTCGTCGTCGGAACCTTTCCAACGGCTGGAAGTGGTCCAAAACTCATCGATATTGCCGTTTAGCTTGTCCACGCGTGATTTGTTCATGCCAAATGTCAAGTTTGCGCTTAACATAAAGTCTTTCTTCTGGATGATTGTGCCGTTAATGGTAAGTTCAAAACCTCTGTTCGTTACTTGACCGATGTTTTGAGTCTGTGTTACATATCCCGAAGTGCTTGGAATCGGACTGTCGTATAATAAGTCGCGTGTGGTATTCCAATAGAATTCAGGGGTAATGGTCAGTCGCTCGTTGAAGAATCCTAAATCGAGTGCAATGTTACGGGTAATGGTTGTTTCCCATTTAATATCCTTGTTCGGGAATTTGTTATCGCTGGAGTTTACATAATACTGCTCTCCGTTCACGTTGCTTTCTCCGAATCCGGGTCCTCCGGTAGAGTTCACTTTATATTGGTAGCGCCACATATCGTCACCGATATTATCATTACCTACCAAACCGATAGCAGCGCGTAGCTTCAAGTTGCTGATAATCGGATTGTCTTCTAAGAAACCCTCTCTACTTATTATCCAAGCACCTGAAATAGAGGGGAAGTAGCCCCAACGGTTGCCCGGCGCAAAGCGTGTGGAACCATCGGCACGCATTGTAAACGAAGCCAAATATTTATGGTCGTAATTGTAACTGAACTGTCCGAAGAAGGAAGCTGTACGCATCGGGGTACTGATGGAAGAAGTAGTGCGTAACGGTTGTCCCAGCCCCATATTGTTTAATGCACGGCGTGGCGCGATTTCTTTAGGGAAATAACGCGCGCTGCTAAAATTCTCTTTTTTCTGTGAGTGTTGTACTTCTTGGCCTAATAAAATAGAGAAATTATGAATCTCATCTAAATCAAAAGAGTAATTAGCTGTATTGGTCCATGCATATTTGTCCGTACGCGTATCTGTAATCTCAGCAACCGGAAGGTTGTTGTTATCTTCTCCTTGAGAGGTCAGGTAACCATAGAAACGGTTATTATCCCCGAATGCGATAGATTGTGAAACATCCGAGCGCAGAGATAAATTCTTGATGGGAGTCCACGTCAACGATACTTGGTTCGTGAAAGTGGAGGAGTGTTTCAACATGAAGTTCTGGTCGATATCTCCTTTGGGGTTTGTATATTCGAAGTATTTTTCTTCGTCTCCATTCACTGTCTCAGGGTCTCTGTATGTGAAATCGCGCAAACCATTAGTCGGACGGTAACGGAGTACATTGATAATACCACCTTTACCTACATTATCGGCACCAGCTCCGGCATCGCGACGGAAGGTCATACGAGGATTTACCAATAAGGCAAGGTTTTTAGATAGTTGGGTATTCAATTTAATGTTTACGTTGGTACGGCGTACTCCCGAACCCAACATGATACCGTTCTCGTCGTGGTGAGTAATAGAAGTGTTGAGGCGCAGTTTATCGTTACCACCGTTGATGGTTACATTGTACATGTAACTCATGGGGTGACCACCCATGATTTCATCCTGCCAGTCGTTAATCGGTTGATTTTTGTATAGGTCTATGTCGGCAGGGTTACCGAAGTTACCACGCCATTTGTACAAATCTGAGTTGTTGTTGATAACATTGTCCAACTGATAACGGACAAACTCGTACGAGTTCAGCAGTTTTAATTTGCGGGCAAGGGTACGGGTTTGCGCAAACATGTTTAATTCAACCTTATACTTTGCCTGCGTGTGCCGATTTGGTGGTAACAATGACAACACCATTACCTCCCTTTGCTCCATAAATAGCAGTAAGGGATGCATCTTTTAATACATCAATAGATTGAATGTCTGTAGGAGGAATGTCGTTGATATTGTCGGCTTGAAATCCGTCGACGATGTAAAGCGGTTTACTTTCACCATTTAAGTTTGCGGCACCACGAATACGAATATTGATTTCGGCACCCGGCGCACCATCGACTGTGGTTACTTGCACACCGGCAATTTTTCCTTGGAGCGCTTCGCCTGCCGAAGATACCGGAACTTGTGCCAGTTTGGCTCCTGAGATAGAACCGACAGACCCTGTTAAGTCTTTGCGGGCTTTGCTACCATAACCGATAACTACAACCTCTTCGAGGGATTGGTTGTCGTCTTCAAGAACGATTTGTAAAATCTTGTCGTGGGGGGGGGTAATTTTTACTTCTTTTGTTTTCATACCGATGTATGAAACAACCAATGTTCTACTCTTTCCTGTAAGAGTGAGGCTAAAGTTACCATCCATGTCTGTAATGGTACCATTCGTTTTGTTGTCTTTGTCCAATACGGATGCTCCGATAATTTCTTCTCCGTTGGAATCTTTCACATTTCCTTTTACTGTGAGACTTTGTGCATAGATTTCTGGTGGAATCATCAACAGAAATGCAAGTAGCCACAAAGCCCACTTACTCCTTTTCAAGTTTTCCATTATAGTTATTTAAAGGTTAACAATATGTGGTTGCCCACTTTTTACATTTATTTATATACGCAGTGCAAAGAAAGGGAAATATTTCTAAATATAAGCATAAGATAACAAAAAAAATTAATGATGTTAAATGAAACGATTTGTGATAATGTACTTGTTGGATGATGTAGAAATGTTCTTCTCTTCCTTCTATAATAGAGGTTTAGCTCTGGACTTCATGTAAAAAATGATAATGAAGGAATCGTATGAAGGTTCTTTCTTTTTGGATAGGAAGAAGTGTTCTTCTTGGGGTATGAGGATATAGGTTTAAGAACAGACCCATTACATCTCTATTCGATAGCGTGCATTGCATTTTATGGATAGATGGGTGTGCATTTTCTGCTGCATGGAAAGGAAGAATCCGAAAGTTGTTATATTTTTTCAGTATGAGTGAAAACTGTAATGAGCCACGAAGCACCTGTTAACAGTAATCCTACTCCGACTACTCCTTGCCAGCCGAATCCTTGCCAAACGGTGCCGGCTAAGAAAGTCCCTAAAGAACCTCCAACGAAATAAGTCGTCATAAAGATGGTATTCAGGCGGTTGGATGCTCCGGGACAGAGTGAAAACAGGGTGGTCTGATTGCTCAGTTGTATGCATTGCATCCCGATATCGATAAGGATGATTCCTGCAATCATGCCTGTGTAACTGTTTCCTCCGAAAAGGAATAGCATCCAAGCCGAAGCGTGTAACAGGCAGCCTATATGGTTGAGGCGTTTAACGCCTATGCGTCGGACATATTTCCCTATAAAAGAAGCCGTTAAAGCTCCGGCCATACCGCAAAGACCCAGTAAACCAACTATATCGTTTCCGGCGAAAAACGGGGCTTGCTCCATTTTAAAGGCCAGACAGCTCCATAAGGCCAGGAATGAACTGAAGGCCAAGGCGGCTCTTATGGAATTGATGCGCAGTACGGGATATTGCTTTACCAGAGAGAGCAAAGAGCACATAAGGTTCCGGTAGTTTCCTTTAAACGAAGTAGGCATGTCCGGCAAGATGCGTAAGATAATGATTAAGCAGACGGCCATGACACCGGCGGCGACATAAAATATAAATCGCCAACCGAAATATTCGCCCGTAATGCCACTCACCACGCGCGAAGCCAATATACCTGTAAGCAGTCCGGAAAGAATCAGGCCCATGTTGCGCCCTTTTGTCTCGGGTGTGGAGTATTGGGCGGCAATGGGGATAAATAGTTGCGGCATCACCGAACAAGCTCCGGTCAGCAAAGAGGCGACCAAAATGAGATGGAAGTTGGGCGATGAGGCTATAGTGAGCAATGAAAGTACCAGGATGGAAAAGCAAGTCAGTACAATATTCTTCCTCTTTATCAAGTCGCCCAGCGGAATAATGAAAAGTAACCCTAAAGCGTAACCTATTTGTGTGATGACGGTAATCATGTTGGCGCTAAATTCCGAGATGGCCAAATCACGGCTGATACGGTTTAGCAAGGGTTGGTTATAGTAGATGTTGGCTACCGATATGCCTGCCATGATAGCCAATGTCCATAGAAGAGAGGGCGGAAGCCCTTGATTGTCTTTTAAAAGCTGTTTCATATAAGTCCAATTTGCCTGCAAAGATAATGCTTACTGGCTAGAATTAGCTCATTGGCGATGTATTTTCCGGATGAATTCTTATTCTTTCAATGCACACCTTGACTTCTTCACTTCCTGTGTAAATCATTCTTTATAAAGTAACTAAAAGTGCAGATGCTTCTAAATGCATCGGCACTGATAAAGTTGCCGGCAAGAGTTGTATATCAAGAGGACTAGTAGGTATGGTGGGGTGTATTGGGAATGGAGCTTTTTATGCCTTACGGCATTGGATGATGGCTTTTCTACCATCGGAGAAGGTGGTAGCGAACAGGTAAATGTTTCCTCCGTCTTTCAGTTTCAGCCGTTTGCGGAGTTCGCTGATGGATGCCGGAAAGTTTCTTATGGTAAGGTTGGCTTGCTTTAACGAAGACAACTCTTTTAACTCCTTTTTGTTGAATCCCCATACTTGTTCTATTTCGAAACGGCGTCCGGGGAAATCGGCCCGATAATGGGAAGAGGTATAAAGGTGGCTGTTGGGATGTAGCTTCTGTAAATTATATCGTTGCGCCAGACTCCGATAACCCCCTGCTTTCATAATGGAAGCGTTGGGCTCGTACAGATACTTCTCGGCCGAGTCTGTATAGGGACAGGAGGCATTGGCTTCCTCTTCGGGGGAGAAAATGAACTCGGAATAGGTGGGAGGTAAAGCGCCCGGGATTTCTTTTGACGAGATAGCCACTTTATTGACAGGTTGAATGGCGCTCTCTGTAGAAAGAGGGAATTCTTCGATGAAATGGCCGTTTTTTGTATCTTGAAGGGATTCTTCTCTTGTTCGTTGCTGCGGTTTGGTACACGGCGTTTGTGAAGGAAGAGTTTCTTTGTTTGCGCTTTCCCGATTTTCCCGCAAAGATTGTGGAAGGAGGTTAACACAGTGTAGTTTGATTCCTTCTTCCACTGCTTTTTCCGATAAGAGCAATAGCAGCTCTTTGCATTCGTTATGGACGGAAATAATATGAACGGAACGTACGGAATGCAAATCGCGCAAAGTCTGCGAGATGTCCAGCATGGGCGATAGTTTTACGAGAACCGTGGAGGCTTTTTGTAACAGTAACTCTTCCAATGCACAGATATTAGGCTCGCAGTCGGCAATGGCCACTGTCTTACCTCCGTGTGTGTCGCGCCGTGCGGGGTCAATGAACAGGCAGTCAACAGGTCCCATGTGTTGTAAATATTCTGTTCCGTCAGCATGGTATACGGTGATATCTTCACTGTTCAGTAAAGTGAAGTTGTGGCGGGCAATTTCGCACAGCTCTTCTTGCCGTTCGATGTATGCGGAACGCTGGAATCGGGTGGAGAGAAAATAACAATCGATGCCGAAACCTCCGGTCAAATCGGCAAAAGTGGTTCCGGAAACGAGACTCGCTTTATAGCGTGCCGTTACCTCGGAGGAGCATTGTTCCATCGATAAATGCTTCGGATAGAGAATCCCTTTTGTCCGGCTCCATGTAGGAAGCTTGTCGGTGGCGGCCTGGTGTCCTGCTATTTGTGTCAGTGCAGCCGGAAGGTCTACTCCTGCCTGCTTTGTCGCTTTCAGGGCCAAGGTACGTACATCGTCATTCAGATGTTTTTCGATGAAAAGGAGCGTTTCTGCAGAAAGTTTCATCTTTTACTCTTTGATAATTCCGGGTACGATGGCAGAGAACCGGCTTCCTTTTCCGAGCTCAGCTTGCACTTCGATGCGTCCGTTCAGACGTTCGATAATGACCTGGCTAATGGAGAGTCCCAATCCGGTGCCTTGTGCAAATTCGTCTGTTTTGTAGAATCGACTAAAAATCATTTTCAGTTGTTTCTCTTCAAGACCTTTTCCTGTATCTTCTACGTAAACATGTACTTCGTTGTGTTCGCGGTCGAAATAATAACCGAGTGTAATGCTTCCTTCTGTAGTGAATTTATTGGCATTGCTTAGGAAGTTGGCTATTACTTGGGTAAAGCGGAGCTTGTCTACCTGCACCATGGCTAAGGTATCTTCCAGTTTTAATTCGAACTTCAGCTCTTTATGGATAATGACCTCGTGGGTGCGATAGATTTCTTTAACGAGTTTGGTAATTTCATAGTCGTGCACTTCCAAGGTGATATTTCCCGATTCGATGCGTGACATGTCGAGGATATCGCTTATCAACTTCAGCAGTAATGCGTTGTTTTGGTTGATAATCTGTATCATCTCCTGACGCTCTTCATCGCTTATTTCGCCGGAGGTTTCGGGGTCGTTCAATAAATTGGCAAAGCCTACGATGGCATTGAGCGGGGTACGTATTTCGTGACTCATGTTGGCGAGGAACGATTGTTTTAACTCTGCTTTCTCCGCCAGTTCGCGGGCAGTAATCAATTCCTCTTTCTGTTTGCTCAACTGTGTAATGGCCACAGCCAACTCGTCATTCCTGTTTTTCAAATTGGCAAGCGCCTGATTCTTCTTTTCCTTTTCCCGGCTACGCGTTCTATATAAATGTGAAATGACGTACATCAGCAGTAATGCCATGAAAGCAATCAGTAGATTTGATTCCCATTTATAACGTTCATAGAGAGGCATATTTACAATATGGTACTTTTTGCTTATCTGGTCCGGTTTGATGTTCCAGCGGCGCAAAGCAAACCAGTCGGCCACGTATTCTTTGCGGCTCAGCCGTATAGGCATATCGGAGGGCTTCTTGCCTTTAAAGATTTCGATGGCAGCTTCCACCTCTTCTTCCGCTTGAATGGGAAGGGTGGTAATATATCCGGCAATCAGGTTTTTACGATAACCGAAGTATTCATTAATGCCGGTAAATTTCATGTTCTGGCACAAGTCGCTTCCGATGATGGAGACATAATCCTGTTTTACTTGGAAATAGTAATAAGGCAACAAAGGGTTATATTGGCTTAGGTTCCAGAAGATATATTCAATATTCTTTTTCCGGATAGGCCACATGTCGATGTGATTTTTCCCTACCGGTTTGAATGGAGGAGTTCTGTCTTCTATTCCTCTCATCAGAATCTCCTCGCTTAAAACATATTCCGAAGAGATGATTTGTTTCTTTATATCTTCCCGCAATTTCCGGTCGAGAAACGTGCTGTCGAGAAATGAAAATGCTACAAAATTCGATGTGGCGAAATCTTTGATTACATCGAGATTTCTCACGAAATCGATTTTATCTTGAAACCCTGTAACGTTATCGAATTGCTTTATGAGCTCCCAATTAGGGTAATTTACACCTCCGAAGACGATAGGGAGTGTCTTGGTCCATTTGTGGTCGGTATGTAATAGGGAATAATGTGCTTGGTATTCGTTCACGAGGATGATGTCCGGTTGCCAGTTTTCTTTTTCCAAATTGTTCAGCATGCTGTTCATGTGCTCAATTTCGGAATCTTCCCTGTAAGCCTCGCAATCGAGATATAGAGTTTTTAATTCAATCTGGTAACCTCTTTGTTTGAAGCCCTTCGTGATATACCGGCTGTAATCTCTGTAACCTTCGTAAGTCGATTCGTATGAATGTACAACAAGGACTTTATACACTTTTCCTTGTTGACGGCATCCGCAAAACAGCAAGCAGAGCATAAAGAGGAAGAGTAGATAAGTCTTATGAGTGGCTTTTACATTCATTAGTTAGGTGCTATTTTCAAATAATTGCCGGTAAAGATAGGAATAATTTGTGTAAACGAAGCAAAAGTCTGTTTCTTTTTGTTCAAGTCTGTGTTTCAGATAGAATCGCTATGTCTGAGTAACTTACTAATTCATTAAGTTGTACGAATAACTCTTAGTGCCGGGGATGAGGGATGAATTTGTATTTAGAATTTAACTGGTGCTTTGCGATTGCTTTCGCAATGTCGTGACATACCGTACGCAACATCATGGCGTTGGCTTCGCTACCTTACGACGTTGCATAGTGTTCCTCATTGTGTTGCTTCCCGTTTCGAAAAATAGTTGCTTTTTCTTTCTTATGTAATGAATGTTTGTTAAGTTTGAAGATTCTTTTAAATAAGATAATGAATAAAAAATGTAATTATATAGTTGTTCTTTGTATAATTCTCAGCAGCCTTTCGTGTACGCAACCACATGAAACGAATGGAATAAAATGATGCAGAGACTCAGAATCCGATAATTTGTATGTTCCATCTAAAACATAAATAATGAGATTTATTAAGCTTGATAAAATAAAGTCTATACATACAACTCTTTTTTCCGAGAACTGTGCAAAGAAGACAATATGGTGTAATATGAGAATCTTTCTTTTGTGCCTCCTGTTATTGACCGGATGTGCAAGGAAGCAGTCGGATAAAGATGCTTTATATCGGTTTGAAGATTACACTGTCCTGAAAGAAACGGCTGTTTGGGACGACAGCTTGTTTTTGGGACATCCTTCTGATATCCGCTATTTTAATGACTGGCTACTGATGTATGACCCTTATGACGGACAGGCTTTTACTTGTGTTCATGCAGATTCACTTAAACATAAGCGGCTTGTGAATGTGGGCAATGGGGCAGGAGAGGTGAGGCTTCCGGTATATTTGTTTCATACGGAACAAGGAGATTCGGTGGTGATGTATGAGCGTTCTGCGAAGATTTTCAAACGTATAGCATGGAGTGATTTTATTTCGAACAATCTGCAACAGTCCGTATATTCTACACAATTAACGGAACAATGCTATCAAGCCATTCCCTGTAAGGAGAATTATATAATGAATGTATACCACGGTGGCAGACTGTTTCGTTTGGTTGATTCGGATAACAATATAATAAGTGAATTCGGTGCATATCCGGGTGAGGTTGATTCGCGGTTTGATGATTTTAGCGCAGGCATTGTTACGCAATGTCAGATGGCAAGTAGTCCTTGCGGAAACTATTTTGTGGCTGCGGGCTATATGTCCGATATGCTCTCCTTCTATAAGATAGAGAACAATCAGGTTCATCTTTCTAAAGAATATTTCTCTGTTGGTGCGCAGATAGATGTGTATAAACATAAAGGCGGATATACTTCGAGGCGAAATGAAAAGACTTTGCAGACTTATGTGGACTTATGTTCGACAAAAGATTATGTTTATGCTCTGTATCAAGGATGCAGAGTAAAGGAGACGCCAAAGAAAGAGCTTTCTTATCTTCAAATATTAGATTGGAACGGGAACTTTATAGCAGGCTTCCGATTTGACAAGCGATTGTTTTCCATTGCAGTAAACGAGGATACCAAAACGTTATACGGTTTGGCCGGTGGAGAGACGTCTCATGTGTATGTTTATAAACTTGCTTTATAGACTCTCGTAGTCATTAAATATGAATCGTTATTTTTAATAATAAAACCGAATGAAACAAATATCGCTACAACTGCTGAGTATAATCCTGTTCTTTGTTGCTTGTACATCCCGTCCTGTCGTTCATATGAAGAACGAGGGAAATGCGGCAACAGATTCTCTTATGTTATACAGACAAGATTCTACTATAGAAATAGGAAATAGATTGAATCCTACTCCATTGTCATCGCAAATATATACCGATGGAGAGGAAGAAACATACATTATGCTTGATGAAAATAAACTGCATTTCTTTCATCTTTCAACAGGAAAACAATATGATACGCTAGATATAAAAGAATGTGGCAAACTGAATAACTACTCCGGTTTTCTCTATATGAAGAGGAATTTCTTTGTGTATAATTATAAGCAAAAGGTAGTGTATTGC
>ERZ836877.1145-NODE-1145-length-41453-cov-11.202304_pt1 | contig 41453 bp, 34 predicted proteins | sample MGYA00519469_ERZ836877 | MGnify/ENA primary metagenome ERZ836877 (study PRJEB31850, sample SAMEA3708809) | human gut metagenome | biome: human gut; feature: human-associated habitat; material: faeces | place: China | collected 2014 ...
TCCGCGGGGTACGCGAAGCCTTTCGCTGCGCTTCAGGCTTCGCTACCCCACGGCTATTCTCTGCGTTCCCTCTCCGGGGAACGGGGGCTACGCAGGCTTCGCTACCCTGCGGATATTCTCTGCGTTCCCTCTCCGGGGAACATCAGCCTACCTGGCTGCCGGGGCGGACTTCGCCTTGGGGGCCTATCACTACCAGGCGGCCGTCGGCGTCCTGGGCGGAGAGGATCATGCCTTCCGACATTATGCCGCGCAGCTTGCGGGGCTCAAAGTTGGCCATGAAGCAGACTTCCTTGCCTACCAGGTCTTCGGGGTGATAGTATTTGGCTATGCCACTTACTATGGTGCGGCCTTTTGCCCCGTCGTCTATCTTGAATTCAAGAAGTTTGTCGGCCTTGGGCACTTTGCGGCATTCGAGGATCTTGCCTACGCGGATGTCCATCTTCTCGAATGTGGGGAAATCCACGTTCTGCTTCACCTCAGCCGGTTTCCAGGCGGCGAGAAGATTCTCTTCCTTGGCCTTGCGCAGTTTCTCAAGCTGCTGTTCTATTACCGCGTCTTCCACTTTCTCGAAGAGAAGTTCGGGCTTGGCCACCACGGTTCCTGGCTGAATCAGGTCGAAGTTTCCGGCCATCTCCCAACCGAGTTTCGGCAACGAGAGCCACTGAGCCAGTTTGGCACTCATGAAGGGTGTAAACGGCTCGAAGACCACGGCCAACGTACCGCAGAGCTGCACGCAGAGGTTCATCACTGTCTTTACGCGCTCGGGGTCGGTCTTGATAACTTTCCAGGGTTCCATGTCGGCCAGATACTTGTTGCCGGCGCGTGCTATGGCCATGGCATCTTTCAGTGCCTCGCGGAAACGGAAGTTGTCCATGTTGGCCGAAAGCGACTCTACCGATTTCTTCACATCCTCAATCAATTCAGTATCCACGGCCTCCAGTTTGCCGGGAGCGGGCACGGCACCGTCGTAGAACTTGTGGAGCAGCACCAGGGCACGATTAACGAAATTGCCGAGTATAGCCACAAGTTCCGAATTGTTGCGGGCCTGGAAGTCTTTCCATGTGAAGTTGTTGTCTTTTGTTTCGGGGGCATTGGCCGTCAGCACATAGCGAAGAGTATCCTGCTTGCCGGGTAGGTCGCGCAGGTATTCGTGAAGCCATACGGCCCAGTTGCGCGAGGTCGAGATTTTGTCGTCTTCCAGATTAAGGAACTCGTTGGCAGGCACATTGTCGGGCAGATTGTAGCTTCCGTCGGCCATCAGCATCGAAGGGAAGACTATACAGTGGAACACTATATTGTCTTTGCCTATGAAATGCAGCATACGTGTCTCCGGGTCTTTCCACCACTTGGTCCAATCGTCGCCCACACAATCTATGGTGTTGGAGATATAGCCTATCGGGGCATCGAACCATACATAGAGAACCTTTCCTTCGGCACCTTCCACCGGCACGGGTATACCCCAGTCGAGGTCGCGGCTCACGGCACGCGGCTGCAAGCCCATGTCGAGCCAGGACTTGCACTGGCCGTAAACGTTGGGCTTCCACTCCTTGTGCTCCTCGAGTATCCACTGACGCAAACGCGGCTCCCACTTGTCAAGAGGGAGGAACCAATGGCTGGTTTCCTTGAGCACGGGTTTGTTGCCCGTTATGGCCGAGACCGGGTTTATGAGGTCGGTGGCGTTGAGCGAGGTTCCGCAATGCTCACACTGGTCGCCGTAAGCTCCCTCGAAGCCGCAGTGAGGACAGGTACCGGTAACGTAGCGGTCTGCCAAAAACTGATGCGCCTCCTCATCGTAAAGCTGCATGGAGCTTTTCTGTATGAATTCACCCTTGTCGTAGAGAGTGCGGAAGAAGTCGGAGGCCACGCGGCGATGGGTGGCCGAGGTGGTGCGTCCGTATACGTCGAAACTTATTCCGAGCTCGGCGAAGGAGTCTTTGATTATATTATGGTAACGGTCTACTATATCCTGGGGGGTAACACCCTCTTTCTTCGCCTTGATGGTTATAGGCACGCCATGCTCGTCGCTGCCGCCTATAAACAACACATCCTCACCTTTAAGGCGGAGATAACGGGCGTAGATATCGGCCGGCACGTACACTCCGGCCAGATGACCTATGTGGACAGGGCCGTTGGCGTATGGAAGAGCGGAGGTAATGAGAGTTCTTTTAAAGTTTTTGCTCATTTTATTTTTATTGTTTTTTGGGAGGAGAGCTATGAGTACTATGAGTACTATGAGTACTATGAGAACTATGAGGGCTATTTGGAGAGGGCTATGAGGGCTATTGAGAGAGCTATGAGTACTATTTCTGGTAGGCGCCGAGGGTCGGGGGGCCGGGGTCGAGGCGGCTTACGCCGTACATGTCGGTGGCGGTCTCCGGGGCCGTCAGTTCGGGGTCTCCCTGCCCTATTACCGGCGAGCCATCCTTGACCCGGTAGTCGAAGATGTATTCCTCACGCACGGTGCGGAACATCGGGTCAGTGTTCCACATGCAGTCTATGAAGTTGTCATCGTTGCTGCCTTCCGATTTCAGCGAACATCGTCGCAGCAACACGTCTGCACCGGTCAGATCGCCGGGAGAGATATCCGGGGCCATGCCGTAAATCACGCAGTTGCCGTAACGGGCGCGCATGAGCGGGCGTTCAGGATCGCTCTCGGTAGCCGAGGGCATACAATGGCTCATGGCCACTATCGGCTCCGTAGGTATCGAGAAGAGATATTCGTTGGCGAAAGTACACTGCGAGAACTCGTGGTCTCCGCCGGAGAGATTCACCACCGACTCGGCCGCGTCGCTGTAGCAGACACCGTAGGAGGCCGTCATGCAATCGCGGGCCGTGAACACAGAACCCTGGGAGTTGTGCAGCCAGGAGTTGACCACCGTCAGTTTCCGCTGCGACGGGTCGGTGTCGCCTACGGCTCTGAGTCCGTAGACCGTAGAGCGCATGTTTACGTACGACAGACTGTTGCCATGCGATTCGGAGGCTATGTCTATCCCCTTCCACTGACCGGCGAGTATGTCATAGCCTACGTCGGGCAGGACGTTGTCAAGTCGGTCGCCACGCATGTGAATCGGCTTTTCCGCTGTGCCTTCGGCTATCAGGGTGCCATGGACAGACAGGCGCGCCTTGTCGTGGAACAACAGACGAGCGCCGGGGTCAACGCGCAACGTTACGCCGGGATCTACCACAAGCGAGTCGAATACCACATAGGGGCGTTCGGCGGTAAGGGTCCGGTCGGCCGAAACTTTCTCATCACGCAGACGCACCACGTTCTGGCCCCAGGCGGAGACCTCCACCTGCTGGTTCACTCCATTGGTAAGGAAGTCGAGATAGTCAGTAACCAGGAAAGGCTCCGCATCGGCATTAGGCGCGATGTAGCACTCTATGAACACGAATATGGAGTCTCCTCCGCGTATCTCGACATCCCGGAACTCGGACCCCGCCATTCCGTCGACATTGACCTTGAAATTGGATGAGGGTGAGCGGAACGCTATACGCGATATGTTTACGGCCTTCTTGGCGCGGTTATATACCTTCAGACGGGCCGTAGGGGTGCCTACGTCAGTGAAAACCGTATCGAAAGCGACCTTGTCGGTAGAGAAGGAGAGGACGTCGGAGGGAGAGGTCGTGAAGCTGTCGGAGATGCAGCCGGGCAGCGTAAGCATCCCGAGGAGAGCGAGTATTATATACAGGATATTCTTCATCTTGGATATAACGATTTCTTCCGGCTCTTTATTATTTTTCAGGGAGCATAGAGGGGGCCGGGCGGCGATTTGGCTATCGGTTGAACAGGGACCAGGCCGGGGATCGGGAGTAGGCTGCGCTTGCTTCGGTGGGAACGCTTAGGCGGCAGCGACGGTACATGGCGGTTTCTTCCGGTTCGAAGATGAAGCTGTCGCAGTCGAAGCGCGGGGGTACTGGCGAGGGCTCTATCAGTTCCACGAGCGACTCGCAGCCGCTGAATATCAACTCGCCCAACAGAGAATCGTTGGCCGGCAGCCTTGCCGACCTCAGAGAGGTGCAGTCGGAGAAGGCGTAGGATTCGAGCATAGTTACCGAGTCGGGAAGAGATACTTCGCTGAGGGAGATGCAGCGGGAGAAGGCATTGTTGCCTACGCGGCGCAGCGTAGCCGGGAAGCGGATGGAGTCGAGACAGGAACAGTAGGCGAAAGCGTGCGCCCCTATGCGGACGAGCGAGTCGGGAAGATCTACGCGACGCAGGTTGGAGCAACCCCGAAAGGTACCTACGGGTAGTTCGCGCAAGCGCGATCCAGGCGAGAAGCGCACCTCGGTGAGGTCGGTGCGGTCCCGGAACGCCTCTTCGGGAAGAGATTCCACTTCGGAGGGTATGGTGAGGGTCAGGGCTATTATCAGCTTTAGCAATATGGGCATGGCGTTTATTTCGGGTCGGTTATCAGTTCAGCGGCGCGGGTGGCGGCGTTAGCGGTGCCGAGGCGGCGACGCATCAGGCGATAGCCTGACATTTCCCATTCGCGGCGGGGCGATGGAATCAGCAACGGGCGCAGTTCGCGCGAGATGGACTCGGCGGTGCAGCGGTTAAGCAGCAGCTCCGGAACTATGGAGTTGCCAACGATAAGATTCGGCAACGAAACGTAACGTACGTGAAGCAAGCGCGACATCAGGTCGTAGGTAAGACCTGAGCCATTGCCACGGTAGCAGACCACCTGGGGAGTGCCTACGAGAGCCGTCTCGAGTGTGGCGGTGCCGCTGGTTACGAGAGCCGCACGCGAATATTTCAGCAACGGAACGGTAGCGGAGAACACGAGCTGCAGACCTGGATCCTGCGCCACCTCGCGGTAGAATTTCTCACCTACCGAGGGTGCGGCGGCCACCACATACTGGTAATCTTTCTCTTTCTTGGCCGCCTCTATCATAAGGGGAAGATTGGCCTTAATCTCGCTGAGACGGGAGCCGGGGAGGAGTGCGATTATAGGCCTCGGGTCGGTTATACCTTGTCGCTCGCGGAAATATTTCTCGGGGGGAAGGTGGCGCAGACGATCGTCTATCTCGTCGACCGAAGGATTTCCCACATACTTGGCTTTTCCATAGCCGTGATTACGGAAAAACGAGACTTCGAAAGGGAGTATGCAGTAAAGATTGGTTACATATTTCCGTATCTTGGCCACCCGCCATTCCTTCCAGGCCCACACCTTGGGGGCTATGTACCAGTCTACGCGGATACCGGCTGCATGAGCCTTCCGGGCGAGCTGCAGGTTGAAACTGGGATAGTCCACAAGTATAAGGACATCAGGATTGAACTTGGCGAGAATAGAAGAGGCGAATCGGAAGTTGTCGAGTATCGAAGGGAGATTCTTCACAACCTCGGTAAAGCCCATAACGTTCATACGGCTGTAATGAAGGGCAGGCTCATGCCCGGCGGCTTTGGCCATGAGGTCGCCGCCGAAAAATATGAATTTAGCCTCGGGGTCGCGTAACTTAATCTGTTCTATCAAGGCAGAGGCATGGAGGTCTCCGGACGCCTCGCCGGCAACTAACATGTATTTCATGGCCCAAAGATAGGATTTTTTTTGTAAGTTTGTCTTCAAATAAGTAATGAATCAGATTAAACCGATATAATATGAAATTTATAATCTCACATATCATCTACTTGAACTTTTTGGTGCTTTCCGCCAAGTTTTATCAGTCGCAATGCCCGCATTGCTCCATCTTCAACTTGCGAAAATCTCTCAAAAATTTCTGCGCATACGATATGTGTTTAATCTGATTCATTACTTATGAGATTTCCTAAAAACGACTGTTCATATATCATAGCCGTCTCGGCGCTTCTCGCGATCATGATGTGGGGATGCGCTTCCATGGGCACCCCGTCGGGGGGACCGAGAGACGAAGACCCGCCACGGTTCATTCAGGCCACTCCCCCGATGGGAGCTACCGACGTACCGGTTACAACCGAGCATATCAGCTTACGGTTCAACGAGATTGTAAATGTGAAGGATGCGTTTTCCAAAGTGATGATCTCTCCCGTAGGCTCCTCCACTCCAAGGGTCTCCTCTTCCGGCCGCAGGGTAAGCATTCAGTTCGAAGACACGTTGGCTCCCAACACGACCTACACCATCGACTTCGCCGACGCCATCGAAGACAATAACGAAGGCAACAAGCTGTCCGGCTTCTTCTATACATTCTCGACCGGCGCCGCGCTCGATTCACTCGAGATTTCAGGTATGGTCTTGGGCGCGCTCGACCTCGAGCCGCAACAAGGGGTGCTGGTAGGGGTATATCCCGACGAAATGCCCGACTCCGCCTTCTTCACCACACCCTTCCAGCGCGTGGCGCTGACCGACGAACTGGGCCGCTTCACAGTGCCGGGACTGAAACCGATACCTTACAGGATATATGCTCTCAAGGATGCGGACGCCGACAAGAAATATGCCAATCCGGAGGAAGACATAGCCCTGCTCCCCTACCCCATAACCCCGTCGAGCGAGAGAATAGAGGTTTCCGACACCATTCTCGACCTTAAGACGGGAGCGGTAGACACCGTTGTATCGCGTACGCGCACCCGTTTCATTCCCAATGACGTGTTGCTGCGCATGTTCAACACCGGCGTGCGGCCACAGTATCTGGTAAAGTACGAACGTCAGGATTCCACACGGTTATACTTCCAATTCAACGCCCCTTCCGACCGTCTGCCGCAACTGGATATACCGTCCATGCCGGAACTGGCTCAACAGCTTATTATGGAACGTTCGGCGACCAACGACACCATCACATACTGGTTGCCGCGCCATGCCGCCTCGGTCGATTCCCTGGACGTGGCCGCTTCTTTCCTGCGCCCTGACTCCACAGGAAATCTCGTGGAGGGCACCGACATACTCGAATTCAATTTCCGCCGCCCCAAGCCGGCCAAAGAGAAGAAAAAGAAGAAAGATGAGAATGCCACGCCGGAATTACCTAAAGCTCCGCAGCTTATGGTCAATCTGTCGGCTTCCGGCACACAGGAAGTGTACCGTCCGTTATACATAGAGTTTCCGGTACCCCTCGCGGAACTCGATACCCTCGCGTTCAGGATAGAAGAGAAAACCGACACCATCTGGGGACCGGCCAAAAACGTGGCGAAAATGGTTCCGGCCGACTCGCTGAATCCGCGCAGATTCATGATAGACTATCCCTGGGACTACAAGACCACCTACCGCGTTACGGCCGACTCGGCAGCCGCCAAGGGGCTATATGGCCAGGTGATGCACAGACTGGAGAATGAATTCACCACAAAAGATATAGAGGACTACTCGTCGCTCCTGCTTGAGATAAAAGGGCTGACAGCCGACGACAAGGCGTTCGTGGAACTGCTGAGCACCAACGACGAGCCTTTGCGCCGCATGCCGGTAACCGACGGCAAGGTAGAGTTCCGCTTCCTTGACCCGGGCACCTATTATCTTCGCCTGATAGAGGATTTCAACAATGACGGAGAGTTTACCCCCGGTTCATTTCCCGATTCAGGCAATCCCGTCCCGCCCGACCAGGCGTTCTATTATCCACAGAAAATAACGGTGAAAAAGAACTGGGACATAGACCAGACCTGGGACGTGTTCGGCACACCGGTCGACACCCAGAAGCCTGCGGCACTCAAGAAAAACAAGCCCACGCCTAAACGTGGTCAAAACGAACAGCAGACCGAGGAGACCGACGAAGAAGACTACTTCGACCCGACGGCCAACCCGTTTGATCCGAAAGATGTGAAACGCAAACGCGAACAGGCCCGACAACGGGCCAACGGAGGATTCTAACTCTCATATCATTGACCGACAATGACTACCGCTGAAAAAATAGTGAACGGGGCCACTACATTTCTGCAGAGCGTGGCCACATTCGGCAAATGCCTGCTTATGTCGCGGAGAGCATTCCCGGCGCCGTCGGGCCTTCGCGAGCGACCTGCAATAGTCATGGGCAACGGCCCCTCGCTGAACGACATGCTGAGCCGCAACCCGAGGGCCATAAGGGAATCTGACCTTATGGCGGTAAACTTTGCCCCTAACGCCGCTCTATTCTACGACCTGAAACCCTCCATGCTCGTACTGGCCGACCCACACTTCTTCTATGGTATGAATAAAGACCCGAACGTAGCGCGGTTATGGAAGCGCATCGGGGCCGTATCCTGGCCCATGTCGCTCTATGTTCCCGTCGGCCATCAGGCGCGTGTCAGGACTCTCTTGACCGGACCTGACGGCAAGTCGAACGCCAACATAACAATAAAACCGTTCAACCTCACTCCGGCCGAAGGATACCGGGGCCTCCGGCTGGCACTCTACCGACAGGGCACGGCCATGCCGCGCCCGCGCAACGTGCTGATACCGGCAATCATGATCGCCCTGCGCGAGGGTTACCGCGACATACGCCTTACAGGAGCCGACCATTCATGGAGCCGTACGCTTTGGGTAGACGACATGAACCGCGTGATTTCCATTCAGCCACACTTCTATCCCGACACGGAGAAAGAACGGGAACGTGTGGCAAAGGAATATGAGGGTTACCATCTGCACCACATATTCAATTCGCTGGCAGTGGCCTTCCGCTCTTACTTCGACATAGCCGACTATGCCGAGACCATCGGCGCGAAAATAACCAACTGCACTCCCGGTTCATTTATCGACGCTTTCCCGAGAGGCGACATCGACTCTCCGCAACAATAACGGAGGTATCAGCGTTATTACTGGTAGTGAGGATTGGAACTATTGGAATAATCGGACCGATCGGAGCTATCTGGAGAGGGAGAACCGGGAAAGTCAGTATAATCAAAATTCAAACCAATAATATTATGGATAAACTTAGTTATGCCTGGGGCCTTGTAATGGGCAAACAACTTCAGGCCATGGGCGTGAAAGAAATAAAGTTCGATGAGTTTAAAGATGGCGTGAAGGTAGCCTTCGACGGCGGTACTCCCGAAATTCCCGAAGAGGAGGCCCATCAGCTTATAAACAACTATCTGGGCGAACTGCAGCAGAAGATGGAAGCGGCCGCCCGTAAGGCCGGCGAGGAGTTCCTGGCCGAGAACGGCAAGAAGGAGAATGTGAAGACCACAGCCTCCGGTCTGCAGTATGTAGTGGAAAAGGAGGGTGAAGGCGCGCAGCCTACAGCCGAAGACGAGGTAACCGTCCACTACACAGGCAAACTGATAGACGGTACTGTTTTCGATTCAAGCGTGAACCGTGGCGAACCCGCCACTTTCCCGCTGAACCGCGTTATACCCGGATGGACCGAGGGCGTGCAGCTGATGAAAGAGGGTGCCAAATACACTTTCTTCATTCCTTCGGACCTGGCTTACGGACCGCAGGGTGTACCCAACGCCATTCCGCCCCACTCCACCCTTATCTTCGAGGTGGAGCTGATTAAAGTGAACAAGAAGTGATTAACAGAACGATGAAAAAGAACATTATCGCAATGGCCGCTTTCTCGGCAGCCATTGCATTTGCATGTGTTTCCTGCTCCGGCAACAAGGATAAGGAAGAGAAAGACTACGAGGCCGACAGCGAGTCGATAGTCGCCGCTATCGCTGAAGCTGTGCCCGAAACAGAGGCCGATTCCACAACCGTCCTCTATGGTCCCGCGTTTTTCACCAATGAAGCCAACAAGGCAGAAAAAGCCACGGAAGGCAAATATGTGCAGACTCCGACAGGTCTTAAATACACAGTCGTGAAAGAGGGTACAGGCGCCACCCCGAAAGCTACCGATGTTGTAACCGTACACTATACCGGCAGACTGACCGACGGCACGGTGTTCGATTCGAGCGTAGAACGGGGCGAACCGGCTTCATTCCCGCTTAACCGCGTGATCCAGGGCTGGACCGAGGGTCTCCAGACCATGAAAGAGGGAGGCAAGACCATATTCTACATACCTTCCGATTTGGGTTACGGCCCAACCGGCACCCCCGGCGGTCCCATTCCACCGAACGCCACCCTCATTTTCGAGGTAGAACTTATAAGCGTCGACAAGTAATACAAACCAAGCATAAAACGCCTCAGGGGAGTCCCGTTGACGGGACTCCCCTATTTTATAACTAAAAACTTTACAACCCGAAACCAAAAACTGATAACTTTTTCCTATTTTTGTAAGTTACAAGTAACTCTTAAAGATTTCATATCATGAAAAGAGGAATCATACCCGCAATACTCGGCTCAATGGCCATAGCCGCCTCGGCCGCCGACACGCCACAGTTTCCCGGCGGACCAGACGCCATGGACCAGTTCATAGCCTCGGTACTCGAATATCCCGCAGCCGCTTTAGACAACAGCGTGGAGGGTGTGGTGCATGTAGGTTTCACCGTACATGCCGACGGCTCCATATCCGGGGCGAAGATACTACGCCCCATCGACCCAGACCTTGAACGCGAGGCCCTGCGTGTCATAAAGCAGATGCCCAGATGGGAACCCTCCGAGAAAGAGGGTAAACCGGTAGACGCGCCAGCCACAGTGGCCATAACCTTCAGGATACCGGAATAAGGAGCTTCGAAACCTCCGCTATTGTTTCACCTAACATTTGACGATGCGCAAGAAACTGATATCGTATGCAGTAAAATATCTGCTGCCACTTGTCCTTACCATACTTCTGCTATGGTATATGTTCAGCAAGGTGGACTTCCGCCATATGATGGACATAATATGCGACGGCGTAGACTACTGGTGGATACTCCTCGCCATGACCATAAGTGTGTTCAGCCACATTTTCCGTGCCATGCGCTGGCGCATCCAGCTCAGGGCACTCGACATACGGCCGCCTCTGATGGCCCTGTCATGCTCGATATTCGGCTGCTATGCCCTCAATCTTGTCTTTCCTAGACTTGGTGAAGTATGGCGTTGCACTTACATAGCCGGACGCGAGAAGGCTTCATTCACCAAGGTTCTCGGTTCGATGGTCGCCGACCGTCTGGCCGACACGCTGATGGTAGCCACACTGACACTGCTTACATTCCTTGTAGCCGCAGGCGCGCTCAACTCTTTCTTAGCCAAGTATCCTATTGGCCGCGACCTTCTATCGCTGCTTGGCAACGCCTGGTTCTGGCTCGGACTCATAATATGCGTAGCAGTGGTATGGTGCTTGATGATATTCTGCCGGAACACAGCTCCCGTGCGTAAGATAACCGGCATGCTGCAGCAGCTATGGCAGGGATTCGCCGTGGTTACCACCATGCCGGGCAAATGGAAATTCCTCGGCCTGACACTCTGCATATGGTCATGCTACTACTTCCAGCTCTATGTGGCGTTTTTCGCCTTTCCATTCACCCGCGAGCTATGCACTCATCCCGACCTCGCCTACGGCCTCGTGCCTTGTCTGGTGGCTTTCGTGCTCAGTTCTATCGGTATGGCGGTGCCGAGCAACGGAGGTCTCGGCCCATGGAACATAGCCGTCATGTTCGGCCTCGCCGTATATGGCGTTACCGACGCTCAGGGCACCGCATTCTCCATGTTGCAATGGAGCGGCCAGACAGTCATGCTGATACTGCTCGGCATATTCACCATGATTTACATTTCACGCACAAGCAAATCGGGAAGCGAGCTGGCAGCATCTTTCAAGACCAATTCATAACACCTCTCATTCACAACACCTCCCACCAAAACGCAGACAGATGTTCAATTCAGATAAAGACCAGGAAGATTTAGATTATTTCGACGGTCCGGAGATTCCTGACACTCCACAGGAACCAAAGAAGCCGACTCCGTCGCCGGACAATCCCGACTATTGGGAAGATGAGTCGGAATGGGAACATCTGCGTCCGGTGAAACGCTGGCGGATACGCCTCCTCGCTTCGCTGGGGCTGATAATCCTTATCCTTGTCATAACTTTGTTGATATGGATGTTCCGTCCCTATGTAAGCGATGCCACCCAATATGGATATGTCGAGCACATAGAATACCGTGGGTCGGTTCTGAAAACATACGAAGGCGAACTTATACCCTACAAGGAGATTCACGACACCACGCGCAACATGGGTCGCGACTTCATATTCTCCACCTCAGACGCAAAGGTAGCCAAGACTTTGAAGCGGATGCAGCTTGAGGGAAAGCCAGTGAGGGTGGAATACCGCATATACCATTCCCGGATGCCGTGGCGCGGTGAAACCAAGACAATAATAATTGAGGCCGACAGCGTCGACCCCAATACTATTTTACCTCCGGAATTCAGAGATAACTAAAAGCAAATACTCTCTAAAATTTCACAACTACTTCCGCCGGATCATAATTCCAAGTGAAACGCAGGGTCAGCGTACGGGTCTTCGCATCGTAACGCCATCCTTCGCCAGAGGCTGTGGCTGAGGCGAGGCGGCTCAGTCTGCGACCGTCCAACGCGACCTCGGCGGGAGTGCTCTTGCAGTCCACCATCTCAAGTGTTATCTCCTTGGCAGTCGGCATACCTTCATAGCTTCCTTCTGAGGTGAAGCGGAATGCTGTATTCTTGCCTTCGGGCTTCACTGCGATATGCGTAAGCTGATAAGCCTTGTCCTCTATCGAGGTTGTGGAAACGTGGTTGTCGTCAAACACCACACTCTCGGAAGCATCGGCCGAAGGGAAGTATTTCAACGTCAGGAATTCGGGATAATATTGTGTGGTGTTCTCTATGGGACGCGTGTACTGCGGTATCACGGCGCCGGCACGCACAAAGAGAGGCAACTCTGAGAGCGGAGCCTTGACCACAGCCGTACGGCCACCCTTGTATCGCAACGACGGGTTGTTCCAATTAACCCATTCGCCCGCCGGGAAAAGCACCTTGCGCTGACGCGCACCGCGCTCCATCACCGGAGCCACAAGCACGTTGTCTCCCCACATATACTCGGTCTGCTCGTTGGCGAACAGCTTCTTGTCGGCGGCATCGTTGTCGAAGTTCAACGGTCTGGCCAGGGGCGCTCCGGTAGTGGCGTTCTCGAATGCCAGCGTATAATTATAGGGAAGCCATTCATAGCGCATCTTTATGAACTTCTTCGATATCGGCTCCATTTCCGGATAGTTGTAAGGTTCAGGCTGTTCCTGGGCATGGGTGCGCAACATCGGCGAGAAAGCCCCCATCTGCAGCCATCTCACATACAGTTCGGGGTCTGTGGGATGCTTCGGATCTACGGCAAAGCCTCCTATGTCCGAGCCCATGTATCCCAGACCCGAAAGGCCGGAAGAGAGCATAAGGGTAATCTGAGGCTGCAATCCGGCCCATGAACGCGCCACGTCGGTAGTCCATGGGAAAACCCCGTAACGTTGCAGTCCGGCGGTACCGCCACGCATCATCAACAAGGGGCGCTGGTCGGGGAAGTCCTTACGCAGACCTTCATATATAAGCTGGCTCCATTGGTTGCCATACGCATTGTGATACTGCTCCGCGGTCTGCCCGTTGGCATGCATTATCGTAGCGGGATGCACCTCAGGCTCGCCGAGGTCTCCCCACCATCCGGCCACACCTTCGGCAGTGAGTCCCTTGAGGCGGTTCCATAACCATCCGCGGGTTTCCGGGTTAGAGACATCCAACATGCCGGCATCTCCCACCCAGGTAGTAACGTCGTGGGTCTTGCCATCGGCATCTTTGGCAAGCATACCGGCTTCCGACAGAATATTGTAATTGTCTATCGCCCCTCCTTTATTGACATAAGGCTGGGATATAAGAACCATATTGACACCCTTGTCCTTAAGATTCTTCAGCATAGCTGCGTGGTCGGGCCACTTCTCCTTGTTCCATTCCAGACGGCCCATATCCTGTTCCACTCCATACCAGTAAAGGTCGAGCACCATACCGTCGAGTGGATAGCCACCCTTCTTAAGCCTGTCCACGACCTCCTCGGCCTCCTGCCGGGTTTTGTAGCCATACTTGGAAGTTATGTATCCGAGGCTCCAGAGCGGCGGCAACGGCTGGCGTCCGGTAAGCTCCGTGTAGAGATCTGTCTGCCGGCGCAAGGTAGGAGCGTCGGGGTCGCCCACAATAAGATAATATGAAATATCGTGGGGCGTTTCGGAAGTGTACCGTATGGTATCGGCGCCCAGTGTCAGCAGGCCGCGCGAATAGTCGTCGACCAACACGCCATATCCGGCATCAGACACGAAATAGGGAACCGATATACCCATCTGGGATATGCGCGGGTCTCCCTTGCCATAGCCGTAATTCTGACGGTTATACATAGTTAGCGAATCGCCGTTGATACGCAGCGAATGGCCTCTCTCGCCACCACCGTAAAAACTGCCGTTACCGGGATTAAGGAACGATATGCTCTTGGTAGACGGGTCGGAGTTGTCTATTCCTCCGGCTTCCTGAAGCACGGTCGCGCCTCCTGGTGAAAGGAGAGACACCTTGCCGCTGTTTTTATCAATGCGTATCGTGGCCGTAGGCGCATAAAGTTCCACGGCATCGGTGAAGACGGCCGGGCGCAACGCATGGTGTCCCGGTTCGAGCACGGCGCTCTGACTGTCGAGGAAAGCACTCTCACGACCGGGAGCATAATGGCGCACACGGAAAATGTGGTCGGTGAGAGGTGTAACCTCAACGCGGCCACGGCCGTTGTCAACGCTGACCGCGCCCGCAGGGGTGATATCGGTACGGGCCGGAACAGCGGCCTGTGAAGTCAACGCCGCCAATACACCCAGCCCTAAAGCCAATGAAATGTCAAGCCTGGTTTTCATTATGTAAGAATTTTGAAGTACCATCAAGGTCTTTAAGGTCCTTAAGGTCCCTAAAGACCTTAAGAACCCTGATTACTGACGATTACCGTCTCAGTCGTTGAGTTCGATATCGCTGTCGGTTATCACGTTCCAGGGAAGGCCGTTGGCGGCGAGAGTCTCCAGGAAGGGATCCGGATCGAACTCCTCTACATTGTGGACACCAGGTTTAACCCATTTGCCTGTAAGGAACATCATGGCTCCGACCATTGCCGGAACGCCGGTGGTATAGCTTACAGCCTGGGCCCCGGTCTCCTTATAAGCGGCCTCGTGAGAGCAGTTGTTGTAAATGTAATATGTAGACTCTTTGCCATTCTTGTCAAGACCCTTTATACGGCAACCGATAGAGGTTTCGCCTGTATAATTCTCTCCGAGCGAACCGGGATCGGGAAGCACCGCTTTCAGGAACTGGATGGGCACAATCTCCTGCCCGTTATACATAACGGGGTCAATACGGGCCATGCCTATGTCCTGGATTACGCGCAGATGTGTAAGATACTCCTGGCCGAAGGTCATCCAGAAACGCGCACGGCGTATCGTGGGGAAATTCTGCACAAGACTTTCAAGCTCCTCATGATAAAGCAGGTAAGACTCACGCTCGCCGATGTTGGGGTAATTGAGGGGACGGTGAATCTCAAGATTCTCGGTCTCCACCCATTTGCCGTCGAGCCAGTATTTACCCTTCTGGGTTATCTCACGGATATTTATTTCGGGATTGAAGTTGGTAGCGAAAGCCTTACCGTGGTTGCCGGCGTTGCAGTCGACGATGTCGAGATACTCCATCTTCGAGAAGTGATGCTTTGCGGCATAGGCCACGAAAACCGCCGATACCCCGGGGTCGAACCCGCATCCGAGTATGGCTGTAAGACCGGCCTTCTCGAAACGCTCGCGATAGGCCCACTGCCATGAATACTCGAAATGGGCCTCGTCCTTGGGTTCGTAGTTGGCTGTATCAAGATAGTTCACTCCGCAAGCCAGACATGCCTCCATAATCGTAAGGTCCTGATAAGGAAGAGCCACGTTAATGCAGATGTCGGGCTTGTGACGGTTGAAAAGTTCTTTCAGCTCCTCTACCGAGTCGGCATCCACACGGTCGGTGGTGACGTTGGGGGCGCCGATTTTTTCGGCCAGCCGGTCGCACTTTGACTTGGTGCGCGAGGCAATCACAATCTCGTTAAAAATTTCGGGGTGCTGCGCACACTTGTGGGCAACTACCGTGCCGACGCCTCCGGCGCCGATAATCAATACTTTTCCCATTTTATCTATATCAAGTTTTTTATCTATCTCAAGTTTTTATTTCAGAATTCCCCCATATGTATACAAAACAGGTAACCCCCTCCCCAATCTTGCAAATATACGAAAAAAAAGCGTTACTTTTGCAGTATCATGCAGATTACGATACCAGACGAGACTCATACAGGCGAAGCCGCCGCCCGTTTCCTGACAGCCATACCCGCGGCTACACGGTTGATAGACTTCTCGGGACCGATGGGAGCCGGGAAAACCACATTCATCTCGGCCCTGTGCCGGGCTCTGGGAGCAGCCGACGAAGCTTCATCGCCCACTTTCAGCCTTGTGAACGAATATTCGGTTCCCGGCAAAAAAGGCGCTGACAGCAAGATCTACCATTTTGACTTCTACCGTCTCGACTCGCCGGAAGAGGCTCTCGAAATAGGAGCCGAAGATTATTTTTACTCCGGTTCGCTATGCCTTATGGAATGGGCCGACAATGTGGCGCCCATAATACCGGAAGAAACCCTGAGGGTTGAAATAACGGTAAACCCCGACGGGTCTCGCACCCTTACATTCTGATGAAGCGACCGAAATGATGGAAAGCCCGAGAATAATAAGGCTCGAGAGCGTGGCAAGCACCAACACATGGCTGTCTGCCAACGCTCTTTTGCTGCCGGATTTCACAATAGTAGAGGCCATATCCCAACCCGCAGGAAGAGGCCAACGGGGCAACAGCTGGGAGTCGGAACCGGGGAAGAATCTGACTGTCAGCATGCTTTTCCGTCCGGTGGCGGATCTTGCCGCCGCCGACCAGTTCTCGATTTCCGAAGCCACGGCCCTCGCCGTAGCCGACACCCTGAGCGAGTTCGGGATAACCGCCATGATAAAATGGCCCAATGACATCTATGTCGGCGAGCGGAAAATATGCGGCATACTTATAGAACACTCCCTCATAGGGAGCGGCATAACCCATTCCATACTCGGCATAGGCCTGAACGTGAACCAGACGCGGTTCCTGAGCGACGCGCCAAACCCGGTATCCATGAACAATATAACGGGATTGGAGTATGATACGGACCATGTGCGCGACTCTCTTGCCCGGGCTTTGCAGGCACGACTCGGGCGCACCGCCATAACCGAGGGAAGAAAAGAGCTGCACAGAGAGTTCACCGACCGCCTGTGGCGGGGCGACGGCAAACCGTATCCCTTCATAGACAATCTTACCGGCGAGCGGTTTCAAGCCACCATCGACCATGTGGAGCCAAGGGGTATGCTCTGTCTTTCGCCCGGCAACAGACGTTACGCTTTCAAGGAGGTAACATTCGTGTTGAAGTAAGAGTGTGTTTACTTTTAACACGGATTAATGTTTGAAATAAGCCTTTGCCATAATATTGAGGTCTTTTTCAGTGCTTTCCGCTCCTTTTCTCCGTTACGGGCCCCGGCCCGCGCCTCCGAAAAGGAACGGAAATCCCTTGAAAAATCCTCTCAATCTTAAGGCAAGTTAAAAGTAAACACACTCCAAGAGAGTCGTTTGAATTTAATTTCTATCCAAACTCTCTATAGTTCTCACAGGAAATAGGCTACTATCGAAGCGGTTCCAACCTTTTTTAACTCTATTTTCTACCCGTTTGCCTCAATTTATTATTATATTTGTATAACTATACTCTTGACATTGAAATGCCTCCGTTTCTTACCTACATACTCCGACCGCTGATTTTTTTCGCCGTTACAGTACTGCTGTTCGTAATTCAACGATACTGCTTCATGATGTTTTACCCGGAGATTTATTCGGGCCTCACCGCATTAGACAAACTCAAGGCGATATGGTACGGACTGAGCATGGACTGCTCCATGGCCGGATATCTGACCATAATCCCGTTGCTACTCTCCATGGTATGCATCTGGCTTCCGGAGCGCACCCGTACCGTAAAGATACCGATGGTGTCGGATCGCGACGCTTATCTTGAAGTCGCAGGGACGGAGTCCATATTAGGGCATACCCCCATACGCTGCATAGTAATCTCTTATTCGATATTGTGTGCCTTGGTGCTCAGTATAATAGCCGTACTCGACGCGGCAATCTATCCCATATGGGGTTTCAAGCTCGACATCAATCCATTATTCTATTTCTACACATCGCCCAAGACAGTCATGGACTCGATTTCCGGCAGCCAGCTCACATGGGGTATAGTTACCATCACAGCCGTTGCAATAGTCTGGTCCATAAGCTATCTTGTTTCATGGAACGTCTTGTTCTTCAAGGCGATAAAAACGTTGAAGGCAAGAATTATCACATTCGCGGGGCTGATACTTATGGGAGGAGCGTTGTTTGTGGTGATAAGGGGGGGCGTAACAGTCTCGACCATGAATCTCAGCCGCGCTTATTTTTCCACTGACCAAAACATGAACCATGCAGCCATCAACCCGGCCTTCAGTCTGTTCAGTTCATCGATAAGGCGTATTGACGAAGCCGAGAAATACAGTGTCTATCCCTCCGACCACCTTGCCGAGCTTATTTCAATGGTTGCATCTTTCGAAGCGGAGGAAACACCGTGGAAGCCAAACGAAACATATCTGGCGACAAAGCGTCCGGATATAGTGATAATCATACTCGAGAGTTTTTCCTCACACCTCCTTCCCTCACAGGGAGGCGAGCCTATCGCCACCAATATAGACCGGGAAGCTCGCCAAGGTCTTCTGTTTACAAATGCCTATGCCAGTGGATTCCGTACAGACCGTGGCATCCCGGCCATACTGAATGCCTTCCCGGGACTGCCCGACATATCCATTACAAAAAGCACCACAGCCATAGAACGTCTGCCGTCGATCGGGACCTCGTTGAAAAATGAGGGATACGACACGAACTATTATTACGGCGGCGACCTGAACTTCACTAACATGAAGGCCCTTCTCGTAGCCGGCGGCTTCAAAAACATGACGGGCGACACAGACTTCCCCTTCTATCTGCGCTCGGCCAAATGGGGTGTGCTCGACCATCATCTGTTCTCGCGTGTGAAAGAAGAGATGAGAAACCGCAAATCCACATCTCCTCAGCTCTCCGTAATACAGACTTCAAGCAGCCATGAGCCGTTCACCGTACCATTCAAAAAGCTGGAGAATCCCGCGGCCAACGCATTCGCATATACCGATTCGGTTGTAGGCGATTTCATGAGATACCTGCGAAATTCCCCCCGCTGGAACAATACGCTCGTGGTTCTCGTACCGGATCATTACGGAGCCTATCCCGCCAATCTGCCAGACATGGAATCACGCCATCATATACCGATCATATTCACCGGAGGCGCTTTGAAAATGAAGGGTACGGACGATGTGCTCATGAGCCAGACAGACATTGTTCCGACCATATTGAGTCTTATGGATATAGACAACCAGCAGTTTCTATTCGGACGCAATGTGTTCGACAAACGCTATCCTCCCATGGTATATTATTACGACCGCGAGCTTGCCTATCTGAAAAGTTCCGAAGGGGAGGCAACGCTCAATCCCGTAAACATGGAGATAGAATCTATGCCGTCGGACAACGGTGTGGACGGAGTGATATCCCCTTTCAATCCGGCCACCCAGCTTCACGCTATAATGCAGGTTTTGGGCAACGCATATAACCCTAAATGAATTTTCAGCCACCGGCAGACACGCCGCCGACTTATGGATATCACAACTGCAACCTATTGATAGAACGATGATTGATTTCCTGATAAACATAGACACCGAGATACTGCTGTTTCTCAACAGCCTCCACGCACCCTGGCTCGACTCGTTCATGTCGATGGCCACAGGGCGTTTCGTATGGGTGCCCATGTACGCCACCATACTCTTTATCCTTTTCCGCACATTTCCCCGGCGGGAGGCCTGCATCTATACCGTGGGCGTGGTCCTGGCGATAGTCTTCGCCGACCAGATTTGCGCCACCGTACTGCGTCCGCAGTTTGAACGACTGCGCCCATCCAATCCGGACAATCCGGTTTCAGAACTGGTACATATCGTGGACGATTACCGAGGAGGGCGCTACGGCTTTCCGTCGTGTCACGGCTCGAATTCGTTCGCCCTGGCCACGATACTCGCTCTCATAGTGGGTACTCCGCGTTTCACACGCTTCATATTCTTCTGGGCCGCGCTGAACGCCTATACACGCCTCTACTTAGGCGTACATTATCCGGGCGACCTGATTACCGGAGCGGCCATAGGCTCGGCCGGAGCGGCAGCCATATATTACGCCATGCGTGGGCTGGCATCATTATACAACCGCCGCGTACCGGACCCCCGGAAGCTCATGATGTCGGCATCGAAAGAGGAAAGCAGGGTGCTTTTCGCCTACCCCGCCGGGATGCTCGCCCCGGTCATGCGCCTGAATGTGGTAAACGTTCGGGTATTCGATGTTCTTCCCGCCGTCGGAGCCTCCACAATGCTGGTGCTTTTCGCCTGCGCGCTTTTCTGAGCCGAATCAGCCGTGAGGGTGTATGTCGCCCCTGTTGTAGGCCTTCAGAAGCTCTCTGAGTTCGTTTATCTGCCCTTGCAGTTCGACACCTTTGTCGGTATCGCGCACTCGCGTGCGCTCAACGGTATGTTCCACGATCTGGGTCGTGGATTTGATGTCGGTACCAAGAAGCACCGCCTCTTCGGCCGACGAGAAAGGTTCGTGTTGCACAAGTTCAAAACCTCGGCTATGATAAACAAGCGTATAGCCCGCAATGCCGGTCTCGCTGTGATATGCTTTTGAAAATCCACCGTCTATCACCATCAGCTTTCCGTTGGCCTTTATGGGATTCTCACCCTTACCCACCTTCACAGGCACATGCCCGTTGATTATATGGCGGTGCTCACCCTTTACACCGAAATCGTCAAGAATACGGTCTACCGTGGTCTCGTCGTCACGCATATGATAGTAGTACCCTTTTTCTTCATGGCGCACCTCTTTGTCGGTCAGGAAATAACGTTCGAAAGTAGCCATCTTGGACTTATCGAACAACGGAGAGTCGGGACCGCACCACAGGTAGAAATAAAAGTCTATCGCCACTCTTCTGTCGTCGATAGGTATGTCGCGGTCAAAGGCCGAGCGCATTATGAGGGCTGTCTGATGAAGCAGTTCCTTACCCTTGTAACGTTTTCCATCGGGGAGCAAAACCCGCTTGAGCTGACCGTCTGAGGTCAAGGGTACCGATGCGTGGAACATCAGATTGGAATTACAGATACAATACATGTCGCCATGGCTGAGCAACAGCCCCATATGACGTGCGAGAGCCTCGGAATTCGTAAACGACTTCACCAGCTTGTCTACCAGTTCGAGTTCCTCTTCAGTAAGCGTATAAGGATCGGCCGGGTCGACCGTAGGGAAGTTCAGGTCGGGCATAGGGAATTCCCGTCCTCCGACCGTTACTGTTCCTTTCTCCCAGTCTATGCAATGCAGCAAGTTCCTGTCTTCCATCTTCCACTCCGGATGCCGGGCGATTATTCCGGCTTCAAGTTTCCATTGTATCACGCTTATAGCCTTGTGCATGCGTGCTGTAAGCTGCTGTCCTTTCATGGCGAAGGTAGTTCCTTCGCGCGGCACCTTCGGTTGGAACAGGTCGCAGGGATCGTCCCCATAAACCTCCATGGCGAACGATGCCAACGGCACGAGATTTATGCCGTAGCCATCTTCAAGAGTCCCCATATTATCGTATCGCAGCGATATCCGGAGCACGTTGGCCATGCAACATTCGTTTCCGGCTGCGGCACCCATCCATAGCGCGTCATGGTTACCCCATTGGATGTCGTAACCATTGTAGTGTGAAAGGGTGTTCATTATGGTATGGGCTCCAGGGCCGCGGTCATAGATGTCGCCTAATATATGAAGCCTGTCTATGCTGAGGCGCTGTATCACATTGCATATGGCTATGATGAAGGCATCTGCCTGGCCCGTGGATATTATGGTCTCGATTATTCCCTGATAATAGGGTTGCTTGTTTTCGCCAGAAGGCGCTTCGTGAAGAAGTTCCTCTATTATGTAGGCGAATTCCTTGGGCAAAGCCTTGCGCACTTTGGAACGGGTATATTTCGACGACACACGCTGAAGCACCTTGATCAGTTTATGGAGCGTAACGCGGTAAAAGCCTTGCAAATCGTTTTCAGACTGCCTTATAATGGCCATCTTATGCTTGGGATAGTAAATCAGCGAGCATAGCTGGCGTATGTCTTCTTCGCGCATCTCAGCGCCGAACAGCTCTACCACCTTTCGCTTTATTCTTCCCGAGGCGTTCTTGAGTATGTGGCGGAAAGCCTCGTGCTCTCCGTGAAGATCGGCCACGAAATGTTCGGTTCCTTTCGGAAGATTGAGGATAGCCTCAAGATTGATGATTTCGGTAGCCGCCGCCTGAACGGAACCGAAGGTCTGCGCAAGCAGTTCCAGAATTCGCAAGTCCTGTTTCATAGTATCGATGATAAAAAGGTTAGGCCCCCCGACCCCCGTATGCATCATACGAATCTTTCTCCGTATATGGTCTTTACCGATTTTATCGCCGCCCTCATCTCTCCTTCGAGCTGACGCGGACATATCAGAAGCGAGTTGCCGTTGTCGGCGACAACGAAATCGTGCAGTCCTGCCGCCACGATAAGTTTGTCGCCTCCGGTGGCGAAGAGTGTGCCGTAGCAGTCTTTTGTATAGACAAGGGAATGCCTGGTAACGTTTCCTTCGGCTGTTTTGGGCGACATCTCATACAGTGCGTTCCACGAACCCAGGTCGCTCCAGCCTATATCGGCCCGGCGCACATATATGTCGGGCACATTTTCCAGAATGGAGTCTACTGTGATGGACCGGGCTTCGGAATAGGCTCTTACAAGAGCTTCCTCTTCGTCGGAAGTACTGTACGACTTCACACAGCTTTCAGACAATTCCCAAAGGTCGGGTGCGTAATGGCGGTATACCTGACAGAGATCTTTCGCGCTGAAGACCATTATGCCGGTGTTCCAGAGAAATTCGCCGCAATCGTAAAACACACGTGCCATCTCCGCATCGGGTTTACCTGTGAAGGCGGCCACCTCGTAGGTATTGCGATCGGCGTTCGCTGGTTCCGTATCGTCCTCGGGAGATACCGGCCTTCCCATCTGTATATACCGGTGGGCGGTACTCGCGCTTTTGGGATCTGTACCTATACATAGTATTCCACCCCTGTCTTTCACGAAGTCGAAAGCTCCCCGCATCATATCCGCAAATTCTCTCTGACGCAACACTATGTGGTCGGAAGGAAGGATTGCCACGATACCTTCGGGATCTTCAGCGGCAATGTGGCGGGCCACCCAAAGCACAGCCGGGGCGGTATTGCGCATCACAGGCTCGACCAGCATATTGCCGGGAGCGAGCTCCGGCAGTTGTTCGGCCACTATCCCTGCGTAAGGAGCGGTGGTAACGGCAAGCACACGGGAGTGCGGCAGCATGCCCATGGCCCTCTCGGCAGTGAGTTGCAGAAGTGTCATGCCACACCCCATAAGGTCAAGAAACTGCTTGGGCCGCTCCCTGCGGCTGAATGGCCAGAGACGGCTGCCGTCTCCGCCACATAATATCGCCATGTATTCCATAGTAGTGTTTCTTCAGGTTCCGGTCAGTCTGCCCCTTCCTTGAACTGATGTTTCACACCCTCCACAACATTCAGAGCGAAATCTCCGAGTTTTTCGGCCTCGCCGATAAGGTCCATGAAGAAGATACCTTCCTGATAACCATATTCTTTGTTATTGATGTTGTTGATGTTCGAATCGCGCAACTGGTTGCGGAAGTTGTTTATCTCTCGTTCCTTATTGTAAGCCTTGATAATTTTCGAGTCTTCCGGAGTCTCCATTTCGCGCAGTATGTCGAGCATGTTGTCTACAGCTTCGCTCACAAGCGACCACATGCGGTCTATCTCCTTAAGCACTCCGGGATCGAACTTGACGTTGTTCTGGTTCTTTCGGGTAAGTGTCTTGGCGACGTTGAAGCAACTGTCGGCTATCGATTCTATCTCGGAAATTATTCTCAGCATGCCCGATATTCTTTTCTTACCCTCGGGAGAAAGCCGCCCCTCGGCCACCTTGTTAAGATAACTTCCTATCTCTATCTCCATCCGGTCTGAGATATCCTCATATTTTTCAAGACGTGAGTAGATATTGGAGAAATCGTCATCCTTCGGGTCGGTGTGGATAAGCTGCATCGCCATTCCCACCATACGCCGCACGCGCTCGCCGTAAACTACAATCTCTTTCTGAGCCTGTGCTATGTTAAGTTCGGAAGCCGACAGAAGTCCGCGTCCTATATACTTGAGCGAGAAGTCTTCTTCGGCATCTTTGTGGCGTGCCGGCATTATCCAGCATACGATCTTCACATATAGTTTGGTAAACCATATCATGATCATCAGGTTCAGAGCATTGAAGACCGTAGGATACATGGCCAGACCGAAAGCCACGGTGCTCTGTGCCTTGGCGGTCATGGTGCCGAGTTTCGGGTCGATAAGGGTGGAATCGGCCATACCTCCTTCCTGAGCGGCTGTTATATCGAGGGGATTTATACCGTTCAGCCATTGCGTTATGTCGGCTACAAGATTGGTGAAGGGATGGAAAACGAACAGCACGATTATAGAGCCGAAGACATTGAACATTACGTGGCCCATGGCTGTGCGTTTCGCTGCCAGATTACCTGAGAGAGAGGCGAGTATCGGAGTTATTGTCGTACCGATATTTCCGCCCAGGATTATAGCGCATCCAAGCTCGAACGGGAGCCATCCCTGCGAACACATTATGAGGGTGATGGCGAACGTGGCGGCCGAACTTTGCACTACCATCGTAAGGATGATACCTATGCCGAAAAATATCAACACCGAACCGTATCCCATTGTAGTATAGTTCTTCAGGAACTCAAGCATCTCCGGATTGTCTTTCACGTTGGGCACGTAGGCCGATATGAGGTCGAGGCCCATGAACAGGAAGCAGAAGCCTATCAGGAACTCACCCAGCGACTTGTAGAAACTCTTCTTCATGAAGAGCATGGGAACGGCCACCGCCATAAGCAGTATGGAGTAGTCCGAAATGTTGAATTCAAACGAGAATGCCGAGATAATCCAGGTCGTGACGGTAGTACCCACGTTGGCACCGAATATCACCGCCATAGCCTGGGCAAGGCTCATCAGTCCGGCGTTCACAAAGCTGACAACCATTACGGTCGAAGCTGACGATGACTGAATGAGAGCCGTGATAAGAATACCGGTAACAACACCCATCACCCGGTTTCGGGTCATGGCGCCGAGAATGGTACGGAGACGGTCGCCCGCCACCTTCTGCAGGCCCTCGCTCATGACCTTCATGCCGTAAAGGAAAAGACAAACGGCTCCGAGCAGGCTGATAAAGTCTATTAAAGTATAGTTCATAAGTGTCTGTATATTGTCATTTGTTCAATGGTTCAGGCTTTTGTCTTCTGGTCGTACTGACGCAAGGTGTCACGCAGACGGGTTACGACCATTGCCCTTAATTCGGGCGGTTCAAGAACCTCGGCCTCGGGTCCGAGCGCCATTATCTCGGATACGAGCTCATAGTTCAGTTTCAGTCGGTAAATGAATATGGAATATGAGTCGTGGACCATCTCCACCTGCGACTTATGAAGCGGCAACGCACGCAGATATTTGGCCTGGCTGTATGTGGTGCGCAACTTCACGGTCTTGACATCAGCCTTCGATGATGTCACACCCACTATCGATCCGAACACCTCTTCGGAATCGGCCGTAGGGGGCAGTTCGAAATGACAGTGGTCTATCTTCACATCGCTCATACGGTCAAGCGCGTACGTGCGCAAATCATTCCCCTTCACTCTCATCCCGAACACATACCACCTCTGTTTATAACGTTTCAGCAGGTAGGGGCAGAACTCGATGGCCTTGTCGGGACGCGAACGCGAGAAACTATGGTAATCGAACACTATCCTCAGGTTCGATTTCATGGCTTCAAGTACGGTGGAGAGATATTCTCGGGCCGACGGCACATCTTCCACCTCCATGCGGCCCGGTTCCAGCCCGGAATCTTTCACAAGGTTGTTCACGGCCATCGAATCCACGAGCCAACCAGATAGCCCTGACGTATCCTCGTCTATGTAATACTCTCCTTGGCGCGTGCAGAGTATCTCGATATGGAAATTCTCCTCTATGGCACGCCTGTAATTAAAAAAAGTGCGCTCCGGCATCGGGACACCTCCAGAGAGATGCGACCGCTGCCAGAGCTCATTTATCTCAGTGCGCGTAAGCCTGCGATACCTCAGCAGGGTATCGACGAGCCACACGTAACGCGCTATCAGGTCTTTGCCCACGGCTATGTCTTATTTCGTGAGCACTATGTATTGCCAGGGTGCGAGGGTGTCGGGCACTTTAGCCTCGCCTCCGCCGAAGTAATCGTTCAGACCTTCGACCCGAGGTCCGGATGCCAGGAACTTCACAGGCACCTCCGCACCGCTGAGGTTTGCGAGAACCACCACACGGTCATCGCCTTTGTCGCGCGAGAATACCAGAAGATCGTCTGATGTTGTACTGTAGACGGTCATGGTATCGTCGCCGCCGCGAGTGGCCAGAGCCGGATGGTTATGTTTCAACGAATTCAGCATCTTGTAGAAAGCCGTCATTTCATTGGCACGATAGTCCGGTTGTATACCGTCGCGTTCAAAGAACTCGAACGGATGATTGAATCCTACTTCCTGACCCGTATACATCATCGGGATGCCGGGAAGAGTATAACTGAGTACCGCGAACGCGCCCAGACCATCCCCGTACCGTTCGAATTCGGTTCCTTCCCATGAATTCAGGTCATGGTTGGTAACCATATTCATATGTACCGCACCCTTGGGATACTCCTTGCCCTGTTTCGCTATCAACTTAGGGATATCAACCGCGCGTTTGCTTTCAAACTTCTGACCTTTTTCCTTGGCGTAGGAATTGGCTCCGGCTGTTGCGGCTATGGCATTGAAGAGATCCTTCATAGGCCATGCGTAGTCTACGTCGAATCCTTTTTCAAGCAATTCCGGTTTGGAAGCCTCGGCAAGCATGAATACCGGTTTTACAGCCTGCAGTTTCGGTCTCACCTCTTCCCAAAAATCGGTGGGGACCTCTCCTGCCACATCACAGCGGTAACCGTCTATGTCCGCCTCTTTTATCCAGAAGAGAAGTGCGTCGGTCATTGCCTGGCGAGTGGCCGGATTGGAATAATCCAATTTATAGGTGTCAGTCCAGTCGAACGGTCCGAACATCTTGCCATCCTTGTCTTTGGCGTAATAGTCGGCGTGTTCCGTAACCCATGCGTTGTCGCATCCGGTATGATTGCAGACCTCGTCAAGAATCACCTTCATACCCAGATTATGGGCGGTACTCACCAACTCTTTGAGATCCTGGATTGTACCGAACTCGGGATTTACATCCTTATAGTCTCTCACGGCATAATAAGACCCGAGAGAGCCTTTGCGGTTCAGCTCGCTTATAGGATGTACGGGCATCAACCATACGATGTCGACCCCAAGGTCTCTGAGCCGGGGAAGCTCGCGCTGCAGACCTTTGAAATCGCGCGTGGGTGTTCCCTGTCTGAGGTTCGCCTCATATATCACGGCCTGGTCTATCCATGCGGGTGAAGGAGATTGTGCCGTTTTCTGCTCGATATTGCCTTTTTTACCTTTCTTAGGTGTCGTGGCCGCCATAATGGCAAACGTGCCAGCCGCAGCCCCGACGAGCATCAATGCCATCACAAGCAATCTTTTATTTTTCATATCACTTTATATTAGACTCTTAGGCAAATTATACCATCTTATCTTCCGATATTACCTTTTTCTTTCAAGATAAGACCCTACGAATATAGCTCATTTTTATTAATTTTGCAATCGGCTCCTTCCTCTTTTCTCAATGAAGCATCGTTATCTCTCCTTACTATAACCTTATTTCGATTTCAAAGTGTTTACTTTTAACACGGATTAATTTTGAATACGGTAAGTTAAAAGCAGACACGCCCTACAGAGTCCGCGTTGTCAGTACAAGCATTATCTACTTTGAACCCCGTTGTATGCGTACATTCCTTATAACCGCGATAGCTGTCATCTACCTGACGTGCTTCCCGAACGACATCCAGGCTCAGATTCTTGATGCCAAACGGGATGCCGAGCTTGAGGATTCCATAAACCATGAACTTTTCTCCGGTCCATATTTCGGGCTGTACAAAGACAACTATTTCTCGCTCGGCACCACATTTCCCGGTAAACCGACAAGAACGAACTCCGATGTCAAGTTTCAGGTCTCGATAGCCCAGCGTATAACCAACAGCGTGCTTCCCTGGAAAACATACCTGTTCCTGATGTACACCCAGAAGGTGTTCTGGAATATATTCGAGAACTCCATGCCTATGCGCGACCTCAACTTCAATCCGGGTATCGGTCTTACGAAAGCGTTCTTCGTGAAGGGGCGATACTCGGGCAAGATGACACTTATGGTAGAGCATGAATCTAACGGTCGCGATGGAACCTCCTCGCGGTCCTGGAACAAGATTTCGCTCTCCGGTTCCGCCCTGGTTACCCCCTGGCTTCTCGTGCATGCCAAATATTGGTATCCTATAGTTGACGGCATGAATAACAAAGATATACTGTATTATTCAGGCATTTTCCAATTCGGGGCCGAGGTCTCGGCCAAAGACCGCCGATATATATGGTCAGGCACTCTCGTCAAACGCAAGGGATGGAACCTCAATTTCAATCTCAGCCTTGAGTTCGCCATGCGCCTTTTCAAAAAAGACAACCAGTATCTGTTCTTCCAGTATTACAACGGATATGGAGAATCCATGCTGGACTACAACCAGTTCCGCTCACGACTGAGAGTGGGCATCTCCATAAAACCCCGATTCTTCTCCGAATTCTGATTAAGATGATATACATTCCTTTGTTTTTTACCCCTCTTTCCCTGATTCTTCTTTTTGTGGCCTTCGCGCTGGCTGTATGGGTTCTTGCCGCCGGTTGGAACGGGGCACGTGCCACAGCCCACGCCCCGTTGCCGCTCACTCCCGAGTCGCTTTCGGATTCCTATTTTTCCATAGCCGATGGAATCGTGGGAGAACCTGCCGGAATTACCGACAGACCGCGCCTATCGGTCGTGGTTTTCGTAACCGACCGAGGAAACAAATTCGACAATATTATAAGGGAGTTCTCAGCCCAGAGAACCACTTTCCGCTACGAGATAATAGTGGTATGCAATGCCTCGGCACGCGAAACAGCCTCGATAGCCGAGCGATATGCAGATATGACAGGCGTGCGGTTCACATTCATTCCACCGGAATCGCAAAACCTTAGCCGTCGTAAACTTGCCTTTACAGTCGGCATAAAGGCTGCCGAGGGTGAAGCCGTGCTGCTTACCGGCTCCAACGCCGTGCCCTCTTCGCACGGATGGTTCCAGCTTATGGGAGAGCCCATTCTGGGGAACAGCGAAACCAACCTCGTAATCGGTACTTCGCGTTTCGATTTCTCATCTATGAAAGGGGTGGATAGAAGATACCGCTCCTTCCTGTGGGTAACGGACAAATGCCAGTCTCTCGCCTCGGCTCTCGCAGGCCGACCTTATCGCGGCGATTGGGAAAACATGGCCCTGAGACGCAGTTTCTTCTTTGATCGAAAAGGATTTGCCCACACCATACACATAGAGACCGGCGACGATGACCTCTTCATATATCAGGCCGATTGCGGAGACGCCACAGTTGCCGTCCTGGCTCCGGCGGCTATGCCTGAAGCCGAATGGGGTGAATGGACCTCCAGAATATGGAAAGAGCAGCGTATAGCATACGACTTCACACGCCGTTGGCTACCCAGCCGACCATTCATGATGAAAGGAAGCGTGTCGCTGTGCAACTGGCTTATGCTGTTTGCCGTTATAGCCTCCTCCCTTGCCCCGTTGCTGGCTCCGGTCTTTTCATGGCTTCCGGCTATCGTGGCCGTGCTGATGTGGATCAGTTTCCAGATTATACAGATTATATTCTACCGCCGTGCGGCAACCAGGCTTATGCAACCGCGCCTTTGGATTTCAGTCCCGCTGTTTACGCTGTGGCGTCCTATAGGCAATTTTATTTTCCGCAACCGTAACCGCGAGGCCATACATCGCAATTTTATCTGGAGACGCTAATGGTCCTCCATACCGAAATGCCTTACCTCAGCTTGCGACGGGCATAACCCGATGCCGTCATGGCGCAGAAGAACCCTATGATAAGTATAGGTATAAGTGTAAGCCCCAGATCCCCCCATTCAAGGGTTACCGGATAAGATGCCATTATGAGTGTGTCGGCATCCCCGTTCAGTTTTATCAGGCCAAGATGCTGCTGAAGCAGACATAATATGGAGCCTATGATTATCCCTGCGGCTCCTCCCGACAGGGTCACAAGCCAGCTTTCCCAGGCAAATACATCGCCTATGCGTCGGCGCGACAGACCGAGAGCGTCGAGAGTGCGCATGCTCTCCTCTTTCTCAAGCACCAGCATACATAATGTGGAAACCACATTAAACGAGGCTATTATAAGTATGAACACTAACAACAGAAATGTTATATACTTCTCTATCCGCACCATGCGGTAGTTTACTTCGTGCTGGGCAAAGCGGTCTTTAACCATGTATTCCGGACCGACGGCCGCCTCCACGGCTGCCGCGCCCCTCTGGGGCGACACTCCCGGCCGTAGCGTTACCTCTATGGCTGTAGCGTCATCAGGACCATGCTGCAGCAGTTTCCTCACCCTGCCGATGTCGGTTATTATCACATTCTCGTCAAGTTCTTTCTGTCCGCTGCGGTATATCGATGTAACCTCTACGGAATCGGTCTCAAACGAGGCCGCCGGGTTGGAAAGGTTTATGCGACCCTGACGACGAGGTGCGAATATCATTATATGCTGTCCAAGACCGCCAACCTGCAACTGGACGGCAGTACCTATGGCAAGGGAAGCCGGAGCGGCCTCAACTGCGCTGCGTGGAGACACGAGAGGCTCGCTGCCATCAAAGAAGAGCGTGTCGATGCGGGTAGCACGGGTATATGCAGAAGGATTCACTCCACGCAATATCACCGGAAGCTCTCTGCTGCCAAAGAGAGCCAACGCCTGATCTGAGAGCACAGGTTGCGCCACAGCCACTTCGGGCAACGCTTCTATACGTCTCGCTACGGAATTGCAGTCGCTCAGCACCTTCCCTTCCTTCAGACTCACCTCCACATCCGGAGTAAGATTATCGAGTTTTCCTCCCAACACATCGCGGAACCCGTTGAAAACCGACAGAACGCAAACAATCGCCGCCGTAGCCACGGCGATACCACACAAAGAAACCAGCGCAATCGCATTGACTGCGCTGTGACTCTTGCGTCCGAACAGGTATCGGAGCGCAATTCTCGCGGTGAGCGGAAATACCTTATTTATCATTTGCCCAAAAGGCGGTCTATGTTGTCGATATAATCAAGCGAGTCGTCAAGATAGAACTGCAGGTCGGGGCATTTGCGCAAAACCTGCTTTACAGCCTGTGCCAGTTCATAGCGCACGGTCTTACCCTGCTTCTGTATGTTGTCGAGTATCTCGTGGGATTTCTCGGGCGGGAATATGCTCAGATATGCCTTGGCTATGCTCAGGTCCGGACTTACACGCACCGCGCTTACCGAAACAAGGACACCACCCATCATGGCCGTCTGACGACGGAATATCTCGCTCAGTTCTTTCTGTATCAGTCTCGCTATTTTGGCTTGTCTTTTTCCTTCCATAATTCTATACTTTCTTTTGGTCTTTATGTATGAAACACGCAGCAATCGGATTTGTTGTTTATTTTAGTCATTTGTCGGAAGTCATTAGTCGTCAGTCATTGGTCATTGGTCATTACAGTCGACAATGACTGACGACTAATGACTTCCGACTAACGACTAATGACTAACCCTGATAATCGTCAGTCCGTCGCGCAGCGGGAGCATTACCTGCTCTACTCCGCAGTCTTCCTTAACCATCCGGTTGAACTTCCTTATCCCCTCGGTCTGTGGGTCGCCGTCATAGGCGCTGTCGACCACATGCCCATCCCATAACGTGTTGTCGGCCACTATGAGGCCGCCGGGCCTTACCAGCCGCCGGGCCTCGCGGTAATAGGCGGGATATTCCCTTTTGTCGGCATCCATAAACAGAAGATCGATGCTACCGGATTCAAGTTCCGCCATTAGCCGCAGAGCGTCGCCGAAACGCACCTCCACCCTGTCGGCCACACCGGCCTCACTCAGGGTGCGGTCTATGAAATCGCCTAACTCCTCATCGCTCTCTATCGTTATCAGTCTCCCATCGGGCGGGAGCGCCTCGCTGAGGCACACCGAAGCATACCCGCTGAATGTTCCCAATTCCAGTATACGGCGTGCGCCGCTGATTTGCACAAGCATCTTCAGCAACCTGCCCTGATGATGCCCCGAACACATGCGGCCACCTACCAGCCTTAGATTCGAACGTCGCCATATACGGTGAAGCACCTCCGGTTCATCGGAAGTGCAGTATTCCACATATCGTTCTATCTGTTCCTGATTTTTCATTTCCGCACGGATTTCATCAGTCCTGAGAGGGCTACTTCATATCCGCGAAGACCGAATCCCGAGACCACACCCGCGCATGCGGCAGCCGTTACCGAACGGCTACGGAATTCCTCGCGTGCGAAGATATTGCTGATATGCACCTCCAGCACCGGCACCGGTACACTTCTTACGGCATCGGCTATAGCGTAAGAATAATGAGCCAGCGCACCCGGGTTTAAAATCATACCTTCGGTACGCTGGTCATATCCATACTTCTGAATATGGTCTATCAGCTCTCCCTCATGGTTCGACTGAAAATATTCCAACGCGATTTCCGGGAAGACCTCACGCAAAGTGTCAAGGTAAGCCTCGAATGTCTGCGTGCCGTATATCTCCGGCTCACGCAGTCCCGTAAGGTTCAAATTAGGGCCGTTGATGATAAAGTACATGATTCAGTTTTAGTCTTTAGTCGGAAGTCATTAGGCTTTAGTCTTTGGTCATCAGTCCTTGGAGTTGTCGGAATAAGCGAAATCATTAGAGACTGCAACGATTAACGACTAATGACTACCGACTAACGACCAACACAAATTCCAAAACGAAAAAGAGCAGCAGGAAACCGAAGTTTACCATGCTGCTCTTCCTCTCTCCTCGGCGGTGCGGACGGGACTCGAACCCGCGACCCCAGGCGTGACAGGCCTGTATTCTAACCAGCTGAACTACCGCACCATAGCGTCTTTTTCAAGACCCTCGGGCTTTAGCGCCAAGGTTTGTATTTTGCAACTGAGAAGCGTTGTTTCCCGATTGCGAGTGCAAAGTTAATACCTCTTTTCCCATTCTCCAAATTTTAAAGCAACTTTTTTCAAAAAAAATTTAACAATACCCCACATGAACGGTTTTTTAAGCCACCCCGGATTTTTTTCGTCGTAAAATTTGGATTCTTCAAAAATACTCCTTAACTTTGCACCGCTTTAGAAAGGAACCCCCACCGCTTAGGCGATGAAAGTATTCGGAATTCCCCCAGAATTTCATTTATGAATACCGGTTGGTTCCGCTCAAGCCACTCGGGGTGTAGCTCAGTCCGGTTAGAGTGTGCGTCTGGGGGGCGTGAGGTCGCAAGTTCGAATCTTGTCACCCCGACTTTCAGAAGGCTGTCAGCAATGCTGACAGCCTTCTCTGTTTTAAACCGGATGGTCTGACTCGTCCGACTGGTCGGACAGAACATAGATAGGGCACCATGCTTAGCATGGTGCCCTATCTATGTAATTTAACTATGAATATCAGCGGCCTATCTTCTTCGATACCTTGCCGCTCTCCTTTACTATATAGAGACCCTTAACCGGACCTTCGAGGCGACGGCCGTCTATGCCGTAATATTCGGCCACTCCATTGCCGGCGGCTGCGATGCTCTCTACCGAGTTACCCTCGATGCAGAAGTTCAGGAACACCTCCATGGTCTCGGAACGCTTCACGGCGTTGGATGCCAGTCCGTCGCATGCGGTCATGACAAGTTTCGCCACCGCTTCCTTCTTGGAGTCAAGGACACCGCTGCAGTGGAGCTGCCACTGAAATCCCGTCTGGGTGCCGAAGGGGCTGTCATCTATCCATCCGGCGGGACCTACATTCACTATTGTCTCGGCAAACAGATTGGTGATAGGGCCACTGTAGGCCACACACTGACCGCCGATCAGAGGCGATGAGGCGAAACACAACGAAATATCTCCGTAATCGTTCTTGAAATCTGCGGTGGTCGCTGGATTTTCCGAATACAATGCACCGTACATAGCGCGGTTCTCGCTGCCGGTGCTCTCGACAACTATCTTGACCTCATCGAAGGTCCAGTCTTCCCATTCATCGTCGTATTCAGCCTTGTTGATATGCAGGGTTTCGCCATTTTTTACCTCCTTACCCTCGAAGGTTACCTTGTAAAGGTCGGTAAACGTTTCGGCCTGGGCGCCGAATGCCATCGCGCCGAGCGCGCCAAAAAGTAGAATTTTCTTCATATGGTTCTGTTGTTGGTTTGTTATCAGGTCATACTTGCCGCAAACCGGCATTAAGAGAAACTATTCCCGAGAGTGCGCTTTAACTCAACACGCTCAGGGAGTCCGCCATAAGGACAATGCAAAAATAGCGAATATTTCTTGCAACCCTACATTCAGCATGTTAATTTTCCAAAAAATATTATCATTCCGATTATAGCGGAGGCTATGGCCGATACCAACACCCCTCCGGCAGCTATATCCTTTGCCTTGGCTATAAGCGGATGACGTTCACCGCCGAAGCGGTCGGCCACGGCCTCTATGGCGGAATTGAACGCTTCGGCCATGATGACCCATCCTATGCAACCCATTACCGCCACCCATTCCCACCGTTCGAGACCTACGACAACCCCGGCGACCACCACCAGCAGAGCCGCCGCCAGATGAATGCGGCTGTTGTGCTCTTCGCGAAACAGCCTCCCCAATCCACGCCAGGCATATACAAAAGAGCGGGCACGCTTACGCCAGGAAAATTTCTCGTGTTGTTCCATATAATATAATAAGTCAGGCTACATCTGACAGGCATGCTGCGCCTCGGACTCCGCGCCAGGTTCCGGTCTTCAGACCGAATGACCAACATACCGGAGCGCCTGACCAATTTATAAAAGTTTAACGTACCTAAGAATGCTCAAATTAAGTAAAAAATTAGTAACTTTGTAGCCAAAGAAGTCAGTTTTTTGTTTCTTATTATGGAAAGACAGGTCGATAAGGCCTTATCTATCGCCATTCAGGTATCGGCGGTACCATTCGTTTTAATTCAAGCGCAAAATATAAAACCCTATAAATATTAATCATACACTATGGCAAAATTGGATTTAGCCCAGTATGGCATCAAGGATGTGAAGGAAATAATTCACAATCCCAGCTACGAGCAGCTGTTCAAAGACGAAACCAACCCCTCACTCACCGGCTATGAAAAAGGTATACAGACCGACCTCGGTGCTGTAGACGTAATGACCGGCGTATACACCGGCCGCTCGCCTAAAGACAAATACCTGGTTAAAGACGAGGTTACCGAAAACACCGTATGGTGGACTACCGAAGAATATAAGAACGACAACAAACCCATCACCACCGAGGTATGGGATCACCTGCGCGAGAAAGCCGTAAAGGAACTCTCCGACAAGACCCTCTACGTTGTAGACTGCTACTGCGGAGCCAACCCCGCGACACGCCTCTGCGTGCGCTTCATCATGGAGGTGGCATGGCAGGCTCACTTCGTTACCAACATGTTCATCCGTCCCTCTGAGGAGGAACTCAAGAACTTCACACCCGACTTCGTTGTGTTCAACGCTTCGAAGGCAAAGGTAGAAGACTACAAGGAACTCGGTCTGCACTCCGAAACTGTAGTTGCCTTCAACATCAAGCAGCGCGAGCAGGTTATTCTCAATACCTGGTACGGCGGCGAAATGAAGAAGGGTATGTTCTCGATGATGAACTACTTCAACCCTCTGCGCGGCATCGCCTCGATGCACTGCTCGGCCAATACCAACATGGACGAGACCGAGACAGCTATCTTCTTCGGCCTTTCCGGCACCGGTAAGACCACCCTTTCGACCGACCCGAAGCGTAAGCTCATCGGCGACGACGAACACGGCTGGGACGACGAGGGCGTGTTCAACTACGAAGGCGGTTGCTATGCCAAGGTCATCAATCTCGACAAGGAGTCCGAACCCGACATCTACAACGCCATCAAGCGCGACGCTCTGCTTGAAAACGTTACCGTAGTAGACGGCAAATGCGACTTCGCCGACAAGTCGGTTACCGAGAACACCCGTGTATCTTACCCCATCTACCACATCGAGAACATCGTTAAGCCCGTGTCCAAGGGTCCCGCTGCAAAGCAGGTTATCTTCCTGAGTGCCGACGCATTCGGAGTTCTGCCCCCGGTTTCAATCCTTAACGACGAACAGGCCAAGTACTACTTCCTCTCCGGCTTCACCGCGAAGCTGGCCGGCACAGAACGTGGTATCACAGAGCCTACCCCCACATTCTCAGCCTGCTTCGGCGCAGCCTTCCTTTCGCTGCATCCCACAAAGTATGCTGAAGAACTCGTGAAGAAGATGAACCTCAGCGGCGCTCACGCTTATCTCGTCAATACCGGATGGAACGGTACCGGCAAGCGTATCTCGATCCGCGACACACGCGGTATCATCGACGATATCCTGAACGGCGACATCGAAAAGGCTCCCACAAAGATTATCCCCTACTTCGACTTCGTAGTTCCCACCGAGCTGCCCGGTGTTGATCCCAAGATCCTTGATCCCCGCGACACCTATGCCGATCCCAAGGAGTGGGATGTCAAGGCCAAGGAACTTGCCGAGATGTTCATCAAGAACTTCAAGAAGTTCGAGAACAACCCCGCAGGCAAGGCTCTCGTAGCCGCCGGCCCCCACATCTAATCCACAGGGACCGAAACCAACCCATCATAAAAGCCCCTGCAGCGCGCTTGACGCGGCTGCAGGGGCTTCCCTTATATTTGTCGCGACCGTAGGCAACCGAGCCGCTGCAAACGCAGACAATACGCAGAGAGGACCCGCACCGTAAGCGCAGGTCCTCTCTGAATTATTCAACGCTATCTATATCTTACTCTTTGCACTTGGCGGCGATGAAGTGGCGGTTCATGCGGCCTATGTTGTAAAGTTTGATCTGCTTGGGGCACTCGGCGGCGCAGGCACCGGTATTGGTGCAGTTGCCGAATCCGAGCTCGTCCATGCGCTTAACCATAGCGCGTACACGACGGTCGGCCTCTACGGCACCCTGGGGCAGGAGAGCCAGCTGGCTTACCTTGGCTGATACGAACAGCATGGCGGAGCCGTTCTTGCAGGCTGCCACGCAAGCACCGCAACCTATGCAGCTGGCGGAGTCCATAGCCTCGTCGGCGTTCACCTTAGAGATGGGAAGGTCGTTGGCATCCTGAGCGCCTCCGCAGTTGAACGATACATAACCGCCGGCCTGCTGGATCTTATCGAAGGCGTTGCGGTCTACTATAAGGTCTTTGATTACCGGGAATGCGGCCGAACGCCAGGGTTCTACAGTGATGACCTCGCCATCTTTGAAGCGACGCATGTAAAGCTGGCACGTAGTGGCGCCGGTTGCCGGACCGTGGGGGTGTCCGTTGATATAAAGCGAGCACATACCGCAGATACCTTCGCGGCAATCGTGGTCGAACGCTATGGGCTCCTTTCCCTCTTCTACCAGACGCTCGTTAAGTATGTCGAGTGTCTCGAGAAACGAAGTGTCGGGTGTGGTCTCGACATCGGTATAAGTCTCGAAACCACCTTTTGCCTTCGGGTCGGCCTGACGCCATACCTTCAGGGTTACTTTCATTATATTTTCTTCCATTGCTGAGATTTCTTAAGACTTGTAGTTACGGGTTTGAACCTTTATGGCTTCATAGTGCAGCGGTTCGATCAACCTTTCAGGCTCCTTCTCGTCGTTGCCGGCGTATTCCAGACAGGATACGTAGAAGTAGTGCTCGTCGTCGCGCTTTGCCTCGCCCTCTTCGGTCTGGTATTCCTCGCGGAAGTGGCCGCCGCAAGACTCGTTGCGGTTGATGGCGTCATAGGCCATGAGCTTACCCATGGTGATAAAGTCGTTTAGACGGAAAGCCTTGTCGAGTTCTACGTTCATGCCGTCGATATTGCCGGGCACGAAGAGGTCTTTGTCGAATACCTTGCGGAGTTCGTCAAGTTTCTTGATTGCGGTTTCAAGACCCTCTTTGGTGCGGCCCATACCTACATATTCCCACATTATATGGCCCAGCTCTTTGTGGATGGAGTCAACCGAACGTTTGCCCTTGATGGCGAGCATGCGCTCCATGGCGGCCTGACATTTCTTCTCGGCCTCCTCGAATTCGGGACGGTCGGTAGAGAAACGGGGAACGCCGATCTGGTCGCTCAGGTAGTTCTGGATTGTATAGGGAAGCACGAAGTAACCGTCGGCCAGACCCTGCATGAGAGCCGACGCGCCCAGACGGTTGGCACCGTGGTCAGAGAAGTTGCACTCGCCGATGGCGAAGAGACCCTTCACGTTGGTCTGCAGTTCGTAGTCTACCCAGAGACCACCCATGGTATAGTGGATAGCTGGGAAGATCATCATCGGATTGTAGTACTTCACACCGTTTTTCTCGCATGCAAGTTCGCCGGGGTTCACGTCGGTTATCTCCTCGTACATGTCGAAGAGGTTGCCGTAACGTTGGCGTACCACGTCAAGGCCGAGACGGTTGATGGCCTCGGAGAAGTCGAGGAATACGGCCAGACCGGTGTTGTTTACGCCGAATCCCTTGTCGCAACGCTCCTTGGCGGCACGCGACGCAACGTCGCGGGGCACAAGGTTTCCGAATGCCGGATAACGGCGTTCCAGATAGTAGTCGCGGTCTTCCTCGGGTATGTCGCTACCTTTTATCTGTCCTTTCTGCAACTTGCGGGCATCTTCGATATTTTTCGGTACCCAGATGCGGCCGTCGTTACGCAGGGATTCCGACATAAGGGTCAGCTTCGACTGCTTGTCGCCGTGAACGGGGATACAGGTGGGGTGAATCTGAACGAAGGCCGGGTTTGCGAAATAGGCACCCTTGCGATAGGCGGCCATAGCGGCGCTGACGTTGCAGGCCATAGCGTTGGTCGACAGGAAGTAGGTGTTGCCGTAACCGCCGGTGGCGAGTACCACGGCGTGGGCGGCGAAACGCTCCATCTTACCTGTTACAAGGTTCTTGGCTATTATACCGCGTGCGCGTTCTACACCGTCCTTGTCTTTGATGAGCACTACATCGTGCATTTCGTAACGGTTAAAGCTCTTCACCTTGCCCATCTCTATCTGACGGTTCAGCGAAGAGTAGGCGCCGAGCAACAGCTGCTGGCCGGTCTGACCTTTGGCGTAGAAGGTACGGCTTACCTGGGCGCCGCCGAAAGAACGGTTGGCCAGCAGACCGCCGTATTCGCGGGCGAAAGGTACACCCTGGGCCACGCACTGGTCTATGATGTTGTTCGACACTTCGGCCAAACGGTATACGTTGGCTTCGCGGGCACGGTAGTCGCCGCCCTTCACTGTGTCGTAAAACAGACGGTAAATCGAGTCGCCGTCGTTCTGATAGTTCTTGGCGGCGTTGATACCACCCTGGGCAGCGATCGAGTGAGCGCGGCGGGGTGAATCCTGTATGCAGAAGTTAAGCACGTTGAATCCCATCTCGGCAAGAGTTGAGGCCGCAGACGCGCCGGCCAGGCCGGTGCCCACGACGATGATGTCGAGTTTGCGCTTGTTGGCGGGATTGACGAGCTTCTGATGTGCTTTATAGTTGGTCCACTTCTCAGCGATAGGACCTTCCGGAATCTTGGATTCCGAAGCATTCATAACCTTGGTTTTTTCTGTGTTGATAGCCATATCGCTTTCTGTTTACATTTGGGGTTGTTGCATCAGAGGATTTTCTTCCTCTTTCACCTGACCTTCTTCAAGGTAATCGAAGAGGGCTACGGCGCGTTTCAGAGTCTCTTGCTGACCGGCGAACTGGGGATTGCCCGACTGATAAGCCTGAACTTCAGGACGTGCGAAGTTCTCGTTCATCTGGCGCAGCTGGTTCACGATCTGGTCGTAAGGCATGGAGCTGATGGCCTGTACTGCATCGGGACCGAAGTCTTTCTCGAACATCGGCGCTACCATTTCCTTGTACTGTTCGCGGAGCTCGGGGTTGGTCTTGTAGTAGCCTTCGTGAGCCTTAACGGTGAATACGATGGCCTGGGCCACGAAGAGGGCGATAACGATGGTTACCCACCAGCTTCCGATTTTTTTCAGACGGGGAATCCAGGTGGTGTTATCCCAACCGATAGACTGGAACATAGACCAGAAACCGTGGTTCATGTGGAACCAGAGGGCGATGAAGCCGATTATGTATACAATCGGAGTCCATACCAGCGAGAAGGCTTCCTGCAGGAAGAGGGTACCGGCTGCCGGGGGCACCATGCCTTCGGCTCCACGGATTTCCTGAAGCTGCATCTTGGCCCAGAACTGAATCATGTGAACGGCGAGGAATGCCAGAACCACGATACCGAGCACGAGCATGTTTTTGGAAGACCATTCCACATTGGCAGGACGCTTGTTAACGGCGTAACGGACCGATCCGCGTGCGCGGCGGTTCTGGATGGTCAGCCACAGTGCATAAATGATATGGATGATGACCAGAGCCGCCAGTCCGGCCGAAGCCAGGAGGGCATACCAGTTGGCGCCCAGGAACTCGCAGATGGAGTTGTAGGCCGCCGGCCAGCAGATGGCTACCGAGTTCATCAAGCAGTGAAATGTAACAAATAGGACGAGGCATGCGCCCGTCAGGGCCATGACAAACTTACGCCCTACGGAAGAGCTTGTTAACCACATAGCAGTTTTAAATAGTTTAAGATATTATTGTTTATTTGGTTTTCACGGATTCGTTCATGATATTCAGGAGTGTAGCCCCGGAAGCCGGGGATGCCGGCTGTTTTCGGCACAACATATGCCCCTGTTGCGCAAAATTAGCCGTTTTTTTGCCATTGCCCAAAAAAAACCATACTAATAATACCCTATAATAAGTAACTGACTCAATTTTTATCATCTTTTGAGGCCGACGAAGCCAGTTCAGACCGATTGTACCAATCGAACAAGAGTAAGTGGCCTGATCAGTCAGACAAGTCCGACCAATCTGACCTGTCCGTCAACGCTATCAGAAGACATAATAGGCAATTTGTTACCTATCCTGCAATAAAGATTTTCACTAAAATTTAGACAATCTCTTATAATATGTATTGCAAAAACCGCGCAAAAGCCTTAACTTTGCAGAACAATAAAGATGGTCCGGTAGCTCAGCTGGATAGAGCAACAGCCTTCTAAGCTGTGGGTCTTGGGTTCGAATCCCAACCGGATCACCAAAAGAAGGTCTTCAGCAATGAAGACCTTTTCTTTTCAAAGCCATTCAGGGTCAGCGGATATTCCCGGTGGGTGGGGAAGTTGTCAAGAGTATAGTGTTGCGA
>ERZ836877.1149-NODE-1149-length-41412-cov-3.657543_pt1 | contig 41412 bp, 33 predicted proteins | sample MGYA00519469_ERZ836877 | MGnify/ENA primary metagenome ERZ836877 (study PRJEB31850, sample SAMEA3708809) | human gut metagenome | biome: human gut; feature: human-associated habitat; material: faeces | place: China | collected 2014 ...
GCGGCCACGGCACGGAAGCGGAAGGCTATTTCGGGAAATCCTTCTTCATCTGCTTCACGGGCCATGCGGTCGTACATGTTGGTCCATTCGTAGTTTTCGCCGTCGGCCGCTTCGCGGAGGTTGGTCATTGTGTCGGCTATTTCGCCTCCGTGAAGCAATTTGAACCAAAGTTTGGCATGTTCTTTCTCATTTTGAGCGGTTTCTTCGAATAGGGCCGCAATCTGCTCATAGCCGTCTTTGCGGGCTTTTGATGCGAAATATGTATATTTATTGCGTGCTTCTGATTCACCTGCAAACGCCTCTTGCAGGTTGCGTTCTGTTTTTGTTCCTTTTAGTTCTTTCATTGGATTATGATGTGAAATTTAATAACGGGCGGAAATTAACGTTAGCGTCCGAGGCAAAATTAGCTAAAGATTTCGTTACATCGCTTCCGACCGGAATTATTATTTCAGTAAAAAATGTTAAAGTTGAGTTTGGTTATATCTGTTTTTATAACTCTGCCTTATCGTTTGCATCCGAATGTTTATCTTTGTAAAGCTGCCGTCGAATTTAAGTCGGCTCAAACGAATGCAGATACAGGTTGATATGGATATTGTTGAGGTCGACAGGGATAAAAAGCGTTATCTCGGGCTTTTGCTTGCCGGTGATGAATCAGAGGCGATGATTGACCGCTATCTCGGCCGCGGCACTCTTTATGTCGGCTATGTCTGTGGTCTGCCTGTGGCCGTCTGCGTGACGACAGATGAAGATGACGTCACGGTCGAAGTCAGAAACCTTGCCGTGCGTGAGGATATGCGCCGCCGGGGTCTCGGGCGACAGATGCTCGGCCACGTCGAACGGATGAATCCCGAGAAGACGATTATTCTCGGTACCGGCGAGACGCCGTCAACACTCCGGTTTTACCAATCGTGCGGATTCCGCTATACTCATCGCATCGCCGGTTTCTTTACTGAAAACTATCCCCGTCCTATAGTCGAGGAGGGGGTAATTTTGTGCGATATGGTATATTTTATGAAAAATGGCCGCTGTTAATGCGGCCTGTCTGCGCAGATTCTGACAATTCTCCGTATATTTGTAAACGACTTTAAGGACAATATATGGATAAAGAATATAAAGAATGCAGATATATGACGGCCGATGAGGCTGTTAAATTGGTTAAAAGCGGCGATCACGTATTTGTGCAGGGAAGCAGCTCGATTCCCGAGGCTCTGATTGCGGCGCTGGCCAGACGTGGAAGCGAACTCAGAGATGTCGTGCTTTATAACGCTTTCGCCATGGGGCGCCGCATATCGCCCCTGTGTGATCCGGCTCTCAAAGATTCGTTTCTCATCGACTCGTTCTTTGTGTCAAACGCCGTGCGCGGGTGGGTCAATCAGGGTTATGCCACTACGACGCCGCGTTTCTTCGGCCAGGTGCCGCAGCTCTTCCGCGACGGCACCATCAAGCTCGACGTCGCCTTCGTCAACTGCTCAATGCCCGACAAAGACGGCTACGTCTCTTTCGGCGTCTCGTCCGACCTCACTCCCTCGGCTGTCGAAGTCGCCAAGATTATCATCGCTCAGATTAACCCGCTGATGCCTTTCACCTACGGCGACTCCGTCATCCATATGTCGCGCTTCGACGCCGTCGTCAAGGTCGACGACCCCCTCGCCGAGACTCCCGACATTGTCCCCAGCGAGAAAGAGCTTTATATCGGCAAAGCCATTGCCGAACTCATTCCCGACGGGGCCGTGCTGCAGGTCGGTGTCGGCGCTATTCCAAACGCCGTGCTCCACTCGCTGTATGACCACAAACATCTCGGCATACACTCAGAGGCTTTTACCGGCGGCATGAAGGGTCTCATCGAGGCCGGTGTCGTCGACAACTCGCTCAAACAGATTGAACCCGGACGTTCGGTCGCCTCGCTTGCTCTCGGCACACGCGAGCTATATGACTTTATGGACCATAATCCCGCGCTGCTGATGCGCGATATCTCATGGGTCAACGACCCCTTTATAATCGCCCAGAATCATAACATGGCAGCCATAAACTCATGTCTTGAGATAGATCTTTCGGGTCAGGTGTGCGCCGATTCGATAGGCACCCGCATCTATTCGGGTGTAGGCGGTCAGCATGACTTCGTCTACGGCTCGTCGCGCAGCAGCGGCGGACAGTCGTTCATCGCCATGCTGTCGACAACATCCGGGGGGCAAAGCAAAATCAAACCCGTGCTCACCCCCGGCGCCGGCGTCGTCACCACGCGTTTTCAGACCAACTGGGTCGTCACCGAATACGGCGCCGTCAACCTCCGCGGCAAGAATATGATCGAACGCGCCCGTTTGCTCATCTCCATCGCCGCTCCCCAGTTCCGCGAAGAACTCGACCGCGAAGCCTATGCCATGCTCGGCTACGCCTACCGCCGCTGGCGCTAAAAATTGTTGTGAGTCCGATTTTTTATTGATAAAAAATCTTCACAATTTTGTGAAGTTTGCAAACTTTTTATATCTTTGCATCGTAACAGAAATATATGGTAGTCGAATTCGGCGAAGAATATCTGTGAGACCTTTATACGAAGGATGAATGTAGCGATAAGAAGCATCGTTACAGAGCCGATATAATCAAACGCTATAGGAGAGCTGTCGATTATTTGAAATGGGCTTCTCGCAAAGAAGACTTGTTTCGTGTTAACTCTCTGAATTTCGAGGCTCTTAAAGGCGATAAATCGGGCCGTTTTTCAATTAGGGTCAACAATCAGTACCGATTAGAGTTTACTATGAGGGAAACCGTTGAAGAACCGATTCTGACTATCTGTAATATTGTTGAACTCTCAAATCACTATGACTGACATGATTACACTACCGGGCGTTGCCCCTGACATGATAGCGAATAATTTGACTCCCTTCGAGCCGACACACCCCGGTGAGCTTATCAAGGATGAGCTTGAGTTTAGAAATCTTACTCAAGCCAGACTTGCCGAACTTATTGGTGTGAGTCCTTCGCTCATTAATGAAATCATCAAGGGCAAGAGAGGTGTCAATACCGAGATGGCTCTATTGATTGAGGCAGCGTTGGATGTGCCGTCTGATTTATTACTCAATCTCCAGAGTGCCTACAATATGCAGATGGCTAAATCGGATGTCTCTTTTATGAAACGCCTCTCGTCTATACGCGCCGCCTTATTATAAAGGTGTATTACGGCATTAAATCGGCCTGCAGGAAATTTGATTACTTGCAGGCCGATAATTTTATCATATTATGCTAAATCACAGATATGTACCATGTTTTGTGAGAAAGTATTCTTCAATGGTGATGCAGCGTTGCTCTCGCGCTGAGGCCAGCCCCCTTTTAGCCGCTCAGAAGCGCCATTGGAGGGTAGCGAGGAGGGTGCGGCGGCGCAGGTCGAAGTGGTGTTGGCTGCGCGACAGGGTGCCGTAGGTGACGTAGTCGTACCGGCGGCGGTCGAGCAGGTTGTCGGCGGTGAGCGACAGGCGCAGTTTCGGTCTTATCTGCCACGCAGCCGAGAGATCGAGAAGAATAAGATTGCCGGTATTGCCTTCGGGGAAACTGGTGAGGTAGTGTTCGGCTGCGGCGGTCAGCTGGAGTCTGTCGTCGGGGATGATGGTTGCAGAAAGCCGTTCGGCAAGCGAGTGGCTTGTGTTCGGGTCACCTGAAATTCTGAAACGCGAGTAAACATAGGTCGCTTCGTAGTTCATCGACAGCCATTTGGCGATGCTGCCTTTGAAATATGGTTTGGCTGAGAGCGAGGTCATGCTGTAGGGTACAGTCTCACTGTCACGCATCGCCGAGGCTGTCGTGCGCGAGGCGTTCATCTCGCATCCGACGACAAAGCGGCTGTGACCAAGCCCTTTGCTGACGCCGCCGCTTAGTTGCCAAAGGTCGGTGCCGTTGACTTTGTCGGCATAGGTTGTGACGACATAGTCGCCGACAAAGAGCTGGCTGTTTATAACCGACGACGATGAGTGGCTGTAAGATGCAGAGGCGTTGGCGAAAAATGCCTTCAGCGGGTTGCGGTAACGGTATTCGGCTGAAGCACCGACGCGGTGGCTGTAGCCGCCGAGGTCGCGGGCGATGAATATGTTGCGGTAATCACTGAGCACGGGTGCTTCCAGAGCCATCATGGGCTGAGGGGCGCCGAGACGGTATGACATGGCGCAGGTCAGCTCTGATTTGGCTGTGAACTGACGGCGCACACTCAGCCGCGGCGAGGTCTCGAAGTAGTCATGCCGCCCGTCAAGGCTGTGATGGCGCCATTTGAGCGGTGCGCGCAGCGAGAGCCGCCAGCCGCCGCGCTCGAAGTCGACACGCGGGCGGACGTATAAATCAGATAGAAACGAATTGTGGATGCCGTGGTTGTCATAGGCTTTAATGCCCGTCAGGGCGGTGTTGAAACGTCGCCCGTCGAAGTCGAGTCCACCCTCGAGATAATAGCGCCAGAAGCGGGTGATGCGGCCCAGCTGTGTCTCGGTAGTGCTCCGCAGGCCGGTTGTCGAGAATCGTTGGGCGACATCGCCTTCGCCGATAGCGTCAAGGCGGTCGATGTCGCGGTCGAAGCTATTGCGCGACGTGAGGGTGAAGACCTTGCGGTCGTTGCGTTTGACGAGCTTCAGATCGTTCACGGCCGACAGACTGCGCCGGCCGATGTGCTGCCTGACGTCAAACGAACCGCTGACGCCCGAGCGCGACCGGTCGTCGATGGCATTGACCGTCAGCTTGTCCTTGAGATAATAGTCGCGGCGGTTGATTTCGGCATTGAATTGGGCCGAAAGGTCGTGAGCGCGCGTCCGCAGGGCGTTGTCCTCGACGAAAGAGGGTATCGACGAGTCGAGATAGTCTGTCGTCAGCCCCGAACGGTAGTCGAGCCGGTCGCCCATGTAATTTAGCTTCAGGCGCATCGACGTGTCACCCGCTTTCCACGCCGTAATGGCGTTGGCGAGCCACGAACTGTTGTCGCGCGTGCGTTTTTCGGCGAGCGGGGCGCTCACCTTGTCGGCACTGATATATTCGGGCCAAAGCGAGGCATAACCGTCGGCAAACATATCGTAGAAATCGTGCTCGATGACTTGCGAGGCCGGATTCCAGCCCGCATTGTTGGCCTTGAGCGTCAGCATGTTCTGAACTTTTCGCGCCATTCTCATCGCGAAAACCGACGCATCGTAGAGCAGCGGCGAGAATCCCGCGCCGCCCTGCGCTACACCGACCCACCGGCTGCGGGCGTCTTCCTTGAGCTTGAGGTTGATGCCCGCTTCCTCGGGAAACTCTATGCCCTCGAGCGCCTTGACGGGCTGATGGTTTTCCATAAGTTCGACCGAGGATACGTCCTTGTACGACAGGTTGTTGGTGGCAAGGCCGTATTGGCCGCCGAGGAAATCATTGCCGTCGAGATAGAACTTGTTGATCGGCTTGCCCTGATATTTTATCGTACCGTTGTCGTCGACTGTGATGCCGGGCAGACGTTTGATGACGTCTATGATGGCGTTGTCCTCGGGTTTGGCGAATCGGCTGACATTGAAGACGAGAGTGTCGCCGCGCGCATAGATGTCGGGCGCCTCGACGATAACATCGCGCAGCCGCGTCGATTTCGGGCGCAGTCTGACGACCGAGAAGTCGGCCGCGAGGGATAGGGTGACGCTCTCATATCCCATGCAACGGAACGAGACCGAGTCGGCCGGAGCCTTGACTGTGAGCGAGAAACGCCCCTCGGCGTCGCTCGATGTGAAAGCCTTTGCCGCCTTGATGACAACCCCGGCAATCGGCTCGCCGCCCTCGGCATCGACGACGGTGCCCGAGATTGGGCCCGGCCCGGCCGCCTCTGCGGCGGCCGCGGCGAGCAGGAGACATAGTATTAAAAAGCTGATTTTCATTTCTTCCAGTCGCGTTCGATGTAGTCGTATAGTAGTTCAATCGGGTCGAAGGCGCTCAGGTCGGGATTGCCGGCTTCGTCGGTCACCGTTATCTTGCCTCCACCTGTGGCCTCGAAGTAGGCGTAGGGGTTGACCTCATAGCGGTTTTTAGCGTCGTAATACCCCCGGCGGTCGGTGGTGTTGAACGGAACTTTGTAGATTGTTACCGGACGGTCGGCCTGAGATTTGATGCCGATACACTCAAAGAGGTAGTGGCTGTCCTCGTCCGAAGCCTTCATTATCAGTCCGGGAAGCCCGCAGAGTTTCCAGGGACCGTCGGCGACAGGAATGTCCTCGCAGTAAAACACAGTCCATTCGCGGCCTCTGAAGCGGCAGCGGGCGCCCTGACACTCATAGCCGAGTATGGTGGCGGTGCTGTTGGTAAGTTCCCAGCCTAAGGACGGGAGTTCTTCGTCGTAGCGGAACCAGTCCATGCAGATCTTCTCGGTGTGTGTCAGGCGTCCGGCCGGATAGTTTTTATAGATTGTCATGAATTCGCCGTTGGAGAGGCGTCCGTCGGCAGCCGCCTCGGCAATCTGTTCGGTTGTCGAACGCATGAGCAGCGAGTCGACGGTCAGATTCTTGTAGCTCGAGAACTTCGACAGTCCGCCCGGCGCAATCTGCAGCAGCATCTGGTCGGAGACGTAGTTGTCGGCGAGCGTGGCCGTGGTGTCGACACAGTAGCTGTAGTCGTAGACAAACTCCATTGTCTCTTTGGCGATTGTCTCGGTCTCGGGGACGCTGCTCTGGAAAATTCCCAAGGTGCGGCGGACGATTTTACCCGATACGGCGGCCGTGGCGACCGTCAGCAGGGCGATGATTAATACCGTTTTTTTCATTTCGTTCTTAGTTTTTGGTTTCTGCCGCAAAGTTATGGCGTCGTCGTCGCCCGGGCACTAAATAATCATTACTCAATGATTATGGAATTATTACTAAATTATTATCCCGTGGAAAAAAGTCTGTTTATATCCCCTCGTCTCAAACGATTATTGCTAAATTCGCAGCATGGAAAAACGAATCAAAACACTCTATATAGTCACTATCGTCGCCATACTGGCGTTTCTCGGCATGCAGATCTACTGGCTCTATGGCCGATATGAATACACCCTCGGCGAATATGAGGCGACAGCCTACAGGACTATCGTCCAGACCGTCGCCGAGCTTAACGAAAGCAGATCTGAGTCGCCGGATTCTGCGCAGCGGGTGCGCACACAGCGATCACACTATAACCTGAACCATGATTCTGACAGCACAGGCCGGCGCCGTACGACAGCCATCGTGGTGTCTCAGAAATATTATGCCCATGAATTGCTCGGCATCAAAGAAAACCGCCCGTTGACCGATGAAGAGAAAGACCGTGTGGCCAATATGATTCTGGAAAATGATTCGCTGATTGAGAAGCAGGAAGTATCGTATAAAATAGACAACATGGCTTCAGAGACAGCGATATGGGGCGCGCTAAAACACGTCGATGTCGAGTTTCAGGTTCCTTTGACTACCGAATCCGTCACCTCGATGCTTGACTCCAAGGGCATAACCGCCGAGGTCGGGCTGATTCGTACCGACAGCATGGTATGGGATCCGTCGGTCGTGCGCCATGCCACGGCATTTGTTCCTGAGGCCGTTGTTTCCGTGCCGTATTCCGAACTTGAGTGCAAGAGCGTTCTCGTCACGGGCCATCTGCCGGTGGTGCAGATATTCCGTGACATGCTGGGCAGCCTTGCCGTAGTGGCGCTTCTCTCGCTTTTCCTGATTGTCTGCCTCGTATGGCAGTTTTCGACGATATTGAAGCTCAACCGTCTCGACCGGATGCGCAACGGCTTCATAACGACAATGATACATGAACTGAAACGTCCGATTTCGACCTTGAAGATGTGTGTTTCGGGCATCGAGAACGAGGCGATGATGGCGCAGCCCGATGTCAAGCGTGAACTCGTCGGCGAGACCCGGGGCGCCCTCGACATCCTGTCGGCCTATTTCTCGAAGCTGCGTGACATCACCTTCAACGACGTCGAACAGATACCGTTGAACATCACGGAGATAAACCTCCGCGAGCTGTTCGATGACGTATGCGCAGCCGTGACATTGCCGGCAGACAGCAGAGTCGTTTTTGTCAACGGTATCACCGATGACATCACTGTTTCGGCCGACCGCACACATCTGTTCAACATCCTGAGCAACCTTGTCGAAAATTCGGTCAAGTATGCCGGTGACACAATCGAGGTCAGGGCCTCGGCTCTGATTGATGACCGCTATGTCACCGTCGCTGTCGGCGACAACGGCTGCGGCATTTCGCGGGACGATCTGCCCCACATATTCAAACGATTCTACCGTGGCCGGGCGTCGGCAGCCGGTCAGCCCGGCATGGGCCTCGGACTGGCTTACGTCAGGCTGCTTGTCGGCGCCCACGGCGGTGACATCACGGCCGAGAGCCGCGAAAACGAGGGTACTAATTTCATAATAAGACTGCCGCGATGACAAACAAGCCTGTCAGAATACTCCTCGTCGACGATGACGTCAGAAACTCGATGCTGCTAAAGCGCTTTATCGAGGCCGAAGGCTACGAGGTCACATATGCCAACAACGGCCGTGTCGGGCTCGAACTGTATCACAAGCTGCATCCCGACCTGATTCTTCTCGACATCAACATGCCCGAACTCGACGGCTTCGAGACTGCCCGCATCATACGTCAGAATGACAAGCGCGTGATAATATTCTTTCTCACCGACCGCACCGACAAAGTCGACCGCCTTCACGGCTTCTCGCTCAAAGGCAACGACTATATACCCAAGCCGTTTTACCCCGAGGAACTTATCGCCGCATCAGCGAGCGCTTCGCGAGCATGACCGTCGGCCGGGACGAGGAATACCGCCTGGGCGCGACGCTATTCCGTCCGAATCTGTCGTCGCTGACCTATCGTGGCGAGACCCACTCGCTGTCGGTGCGTCAGACCGAAATATTGCTCATGTTGGCAGAAAACCTCGGCAACATCGTCGAGCGTGACGCCATACTCGAGCGTATATGGGGCGACGCGAGCTATGCCAACTCTCTCGCCCTCAACGTTCAGATAACCTATCTGCGCCGCCTTATCACCGACCCCTCACTCGTCATAACCTCAATCAAAAAACGCGGCTATATCCTCAGCGTTGATACAAAACAGAAGTAGCAAGAGTAATTTTCCAGACTGCGCTATTTTGCAGATTTTTCGCCATCAGACTGCGCTATTTTGCAAATTCTTTACTCTCAGACTGCGCTATTTTGCGGATTTTTTGCCATCAGACTGCGCTATTTTGCATAAACGGGCCGGATGTGTAAGTCATTTATAGCACAGTTAAGTTAACGGACGGCGATATTTTAATATTTCAGATTTTCGCGGTTGGAGAAATTTTGATTATTTTTGCCGTCAAATGGCTATACCGTGTAAAAACTTGATATTCGTCTTGTGTCTATTGTGTGTTTCTGTCCTTCGGGTTTCGGGGAACACGACAACTGATTCGCTTATGGCTCAGCTGGACTATGTCATAGCCAACCGCCAGGTGTATCTTGACGAGAAAAAGGCCCGTCTTGACGAGCTGCGTCATAATTTAGAAGATGCCGAAGACGACCGTCAGCGTTTTGATGCGCTCACACAGCTTTACGGCGAGTTCCATTCGTTCAACGCCGATTCGGCCTATAATATCAGTCTGCGTCAGGAAGAAGTCGCCAGACGTACGGGCGATTCCAACCTGGTTGTCAATGCGTTGATGAACCGGGCCAATATACTGAGCGCTACCGGCATGTATCACGAGACCCTCGGAATCATCGACTCGATAAGACTCGAGAGTCTGCCTGATTATCTTCACCCGTTTTACTATCATATAAAGCGCACGGTCTACGGCCTTCTGGCCGATTATGCCGCTTTCGGCCGGGAAAAAGAACGATATACGCGTCTGACGAACATGTATCGTGATTCCATCATGTCGGTCAATGCTCCGGGCACTCTCGCCTATGTCATCACGAAGGCCGACATGCTGAATGTCGGCGGCGATCCGGCCGGAGCGATCAGAGAGCTTGAACAGTTTATGGCCGACAATGACCTCAACGAGCACGACCGCGCCATCTGCGCCTGGACCTTGTCGGAATCATACGGCAAACTCGGCGACAGGGCCAGGCAGAAAGAACAGCTGCTGAGGTCGTCGATATCAGACATCAAATCGTCGGTGCGCGAGTATATCTCGCTGCGTCAGCTCGCGATGCTTCTTTATGAAGAGGGCGATCTCGACCGTGCATATAATTTCATGACCATCGCTGTCGACGACGCCTCGAAATGCAATGCCCGCCAGCGCATCATCGAGCTGAGCAACAGCTATCCGATGATCAACGGCATCTATGTCGAGACGGTCCGCGACCAAAAGCACACACTCGAGTGGACTATAATCATCATTACTGTGATGTCTCTCATGCTGCTCGCGATGCTGCTGTATATGCGCAAGCAGATGCGGCGCATAGCCCGCGCGCGCCGTCAGGTCGAGGAGGCCTACGAGCAGCTCAACCATCTGACCGACCAGCTCAGGGCGTCCAACGCGAAACTGAGCGAGGCCAATAATGCCATCGCCGAGATTTCTGAGCTGAAAGAGATCTATATCGGGCGCTATATGGACCAGTGTCTCGTCTACATCGACAAGCTCGACGGCTATCGCAAGACCGTCGGCAAACTTGTCAATTCGGGCAAGTCTGATGATCTGAAGAAACTCGCCAAGTCGACGTCGCTCATCGACGACGAGCTGCGCCAGTTCTACGAGCAGTTTGACCGTACATTCCTCAGTATTTACCCGTCGTTTGTCTCGGATCTCAACGGCCTGCTCATGCCCGAGGAGGCGATAGTGCCGAAAAAAGAAGGTTCGCTCAACACCGAGCTGCGCATCTTCGCCCTCATCAGACTCGGTATCTCAGACAGCGACAGAATCGCCAAATTCCTCAGATATTCTCTTACCACAATATATAATTATCGAACCAAAGTCAGAAACAAAGCCAAGGGCGACCGCAACCGCCTCGAAGCGGAAATCATGAAAATAGGGAGGGACGTCAACCGCAACACAGGCGCACAACAGGCGTGACAGAGGTCTGAAAGCCTTTGAAACAGCTACCAAAAACGGCCCGTTGTAAAAGCTTAAAGTGTTGTAAATCAGAAAAAGTTTCTTTTAAAACCACTACATTTTCAATGTGTCAGGTTGACTTGACACTTTTCTATCTATAATTTTGCGTCAGAAACTAAAATTAAAACCAAAATCTATTATCACAACCACAACACAAATGGCAAAGAGTAACAGCAAGCTTCAGACATTGTTCGCGATGCTGATGTTTGTGTCGGGCATCCAGCTGATGTCGGCACAGCAGATCAACATCACAGGCACTGTCACCGATGTGACAGGCGATCCGCTCATCGGAGTCAGTGTGACTGTTCCCGGCACCAAGACCGGAGCCGCGACCGACGTCGAAGGCAACTTCAGCCTCCTGGCCGACAGCAAGGGAAAACTCAGATTCTCTTATGTCGGATACGAGACAATCGAAGTGCCCGTCAACGGTCGCAAAGTAATTAATGTAGAAATGAAAGAGAACTCAGAGATTCTGAGCGAGGTCGTTGTCATCGGCTACGGCACGATGGACAAAAAAGAGCTGACGTCGGCCATCTCGCATGTCAGCGAGAAAGACTTCCTGTCGGTCAGCTCGCTCGATCCGTCGATGATGATTCAGGGCAAAGTGCCGGGAGTCTCGATTACCAACACCGGTGCGGGCGACCCCAACAACCAGGCCAGTATACAGATTCGCGGCGTCTCGTCGCGTTCGGCAGGTCTCGGCCCGCTGATTGTCATCGACGGTGTCCCCGGCGGCAACCTCACCAACATCAACCCCAACGACATCGCGTCGTTCGATATTCTGAAGGACGGTGCGGCCTCGGCAATCTACGGTACACGCGGCTCGAACGGCGTCATCCTCGTCACTACCAAGAAAGGCAGCAAGGACGGCGCGACCCACACGTCATATTCGGGCACATTCGCCTGGGACAAGGTCAAGCGCGAGCTCGACATGATGAGCGCCCGCGACTACCGCGAGGTGCGTCTGGGCTGGGGTGACCGCGGTGTCGACCTGGGCGGCAATGACGACTGGCTCGATGCCGTGACACGCACGGGCTTCACGATGCAGCACACACTGACAATCAGCGGCGGCAACGAGCGCAGCAACTACCGTGTTAGCGCCGACTACCGTGACGCAAACGGCATCGACCTGCGCTCTGACCGCGAGGAATACGGCGCACGCGCGTCCGTGATGCACACGACCAAAGGCGGCCTCTTTACAATCAACCTCAACGTCGCCCCGCGTATCATCTATCGCGACAATGCCGACTGGGGTGTCTTCCGCAATGCCATCGAGGCCAACCCGACGACACCGATCATGGATCCTGACGATCCCAACAGATATTACAACTTCCAGGGTCAGGTCGTCGGCAGCAACCCCGTCGAGCTTCAGAAACTTGAGAAAGACCATGCCGACACCAAGCTCCTTGACTGGGACGGCACACTCAAACTCAATCTGCTGCCCCTTCTGGCAAAAGACGGTGTCAGCAACCACACTCTGACGACACAGATAATGTTTGCCGACCACCAGTACAGCAACAACAACTCATGGTTCCGTCCCTCGACAAGCACTATCGCCATAAACAACGGTTATGACGGCGAGGCCAGCCGCTCATACAGCAAAGAGCGCCAGTATGTCATGGAATGGCTCACCAATTACAGCACCCGCATCGCCGACCGCCACAACATCAAGGCTATGGTAGGCTATTCATATCAGTATTCACAGTATTCGGGCTTCAACGCCGAGAACAAAGACTTCCCCAACGACGGTCTCGGCGCCGATAATCTCGGTTCGGGCGAGCTCGCCAAGGAAGAAGGCGAGGTGCTGATGGGCAGCTATAAGAACGACGCCAAACTCATCTCGTTCTTCGGCCGCGTAAGCTATGACTATCAGGGCAAATATCTCTTCACGGCGTCTTTACGCCACGAAGGTTCGTCGAAATTCGGCCAGAATCACAAGTGGGGCGACTTCCCCGCCGTGTCTGCCGGCTGGCGCATCTCTCAGGAAGAATTCATGAAAGGCATCGAATGGATCAACGACCTGAAAATCCGCGCCGACTACGGTGTCACTGGCAATCAGGACTTCGGCAGCTATATCTCGCTCAATACGATGACAGGCTTCGGCTACTACTTCTACAACGGCAAATACTTCCAGGTATGGGGTCCGTCGAAAAACGTCAATCCCGACCTGAAGTGGGAGAAAGGCAAAAACTGGAACGTCGGTCTCGACTTCTCGCTCTTCAACAACCGTTTCTACGGCTCGCTCAACTACTTCAGTCGCCGTCAGCAGGACCTTCTGGGCAACTACAAGGTGTCGGTTCCGCCCTATCTCTTCGACGAGACCTACGTCAACGTGGGCACGATGAAGAACACCGGCTTTGAGTTTGACCTTAACTTCAACGCCGTCAACACCAAAGACTTCTCTTACAGCCTCAATGTCGTCGGCACGGTCATGAGCAACAAGTTTGTCGACTTCAGCAACTCGAAGTATGTCGGCCAGGACTTCTATAACGTCTGCGACACAAGCGACCCATATCCCTTCTACACCCTCCAGCGCATCCAGAAGGGCGAGTCGCTCGGTAATTTCTATATGTGGAAATATGCCGGCATCACCACCGGCGGCGACTGGCTGGTCTATGACAAGGACGGCGACATCATCCGCGCCTCGCAGGCCACCGACGCCGACCGCCGTATCGTCGGCAACGGTATGCCCAAGTTCACGATGTCGACGGGCCACAACTTCCGCTACAAGAACTTCGACCTGGCTCTCTTCTTCCGCGGAGCCTTCGGTTTCGATATCTTCAATATCCACGATTTCTATTACGGCACCCGCAACTTCACGGGCAATGTGCTCAAGAAAGCCTACGGCAAGAATTTCGATATCAATCCCGACGCCAATCCCGTCGTGAGCGACTACTTCCTCGAGAGCGGCGATTACTTCAAACTCGACATGGTGACACTCGGCTATACACTGCCGACGCCCAGATGCCGTTTCCTTGACAAGGTCAGACTCTATGGCACAGTCAAGAACGTCTTCACCATCACCAAGTTCAGCGGCGTCGATCCGTCGACCTACCAGGTCAACGGTCTGACACCGGGCGCCCAGGGCTCGCGCACCTACTATCCGTCGACGCGCCAGTTTATCGTGGGTCTCCAACTTGATTTCTAATAACCGTCAAAAACCGACTATAATGAAATTGCTTAAATATATAGCGTCTGTGGCCCTTGGCGTTGTCGCGCTCACTGGCTGCACCGATCTCGACGAGACTCTCTACGACCAGGTCGGCACGAAAAACTACTATAACACCAAAAACGATGTGATCCGCGCGGCATTCCGTCCGTTCGAGCATGCTTTCTGGAGCATCTGCAGCCGCCATGTGCTCAACGAGCTTTCGGCCGACCAGCTTATAACGCCGACCCGCGACGGCTGGTGGGATGACGGCGGCAAATGGCGCCGACTCCACTATCATGAGTGGAATGTCGAGGACGGCGGCGACGCACAGACTGAGTGGAACGGCTGTTTCCAGGGCATAATGCAGTGCAACTATGTCATCGAGGACCTTGCCAAGCTCGATCCCTCGCGTTTCGGCTTCACCCAGCCCGAGTTCGATAATATCGCGGCACAGTGCCGTGTGCTCCGCGCATGGTTTTATATCCGTCTGCTCGACGCTTTCCGTCATATACCTCTGGCAGTCAGCTATAACGACGTCTCGCTCAATACCGAGACTCAGGTCGACCCCAAAGTGATATTCACCTTCATCGAGGGCGAGCTTAAGGAGTGTCTCGGCCTTCTGTCTAAGAAAGCGTCGCTCGGCTCGGGTGCCAACATCCAGGGGCAGTGGACACAGGCCGGCGCTGCCGCCCTTCTGGTGCGTCTCTATCTCAACGCCGAGGTCTATGTCGGCGAGGACCATTATTCAGACTGCGAGACAGTCGCGCAGGCTATTCTTGACGGCGACTACGGTCCCTATGAGGTCGCCGACCGCTGGGATGCCGCCTTCGACTGGAACAATGAGACATGCGACGAAGTCATCTTCGGTTTCCCCGCCTCGCAGGGCTATTCATACTGGCAGTATCAGGGCGATACATACTGGTGGACTGTTCTCGCTCGTGCCCGCTATTACTTGAATGACCGCAAGGCCAAAGCCGGTGACCACAACACCAAGTATGCCGCGTCTCCTTCCTATGACCTCAACGGCAATCTCTATACATACGAACTCGGCATGCCGGTGCAGAATTTCAGAAAGTATCCCGGCGACGAGCGCATGAAGCTTTACCGCAATCTCGGCGAGAGCAAGCGTGAGGGCATGTTCCTCTTCGGCTATCTCGAATATATCGACGAGAACGGCAAGAAAGCCCGTGTCCGCGCTCCCGAGCAGCCCTATGATCTCTATATCCGTGACGCAGTAGGCAACTTCCAGGGTATGGCGCCCGACAAATGGCCGGCAAACAAGACCAGCACCCTTAGAAACGGCGACCACAACTCGGGATGGCATTTTGCCAAATATCCTTTCTACAGCGACGATGATGCCCACCAGATGGAAAGCGACTACACCGAGATACGCCTTCCCGAAGTTATCTACTCGCTTGCCGAATGCAAGCTGCGTTCGGGCAAAAAGGCCGACGCCGCCAGACTTCTCAACAGCGTGCGCCGCCGCAATTATCCCGCCGAAAACTTCGATGAGGTGCTCTATTCGCCCGAAGGCAAGGCTCAGCTCGACGAAAAAGAGATGCTTGCCGAGTGGGGCCGCGAGTTCTTCGCCGAGAGCCGCCGCCGTATCGACCTGATACGTTTCGGCAAATTCAGCACAGGCACATGGTGGGACAAAACCCCCGACGCCTCGCGCGACACCGAGATATTCCCGATCATGCGCCCGATTCTCAACGCCAATCCCGCGCTTGTCCAGAATCCCGGCTACAGCAAGTAATGTTTCACAATATCACTGAAAGACAATGAAACTCAGAAAACTGATATATACCATGACCGGCGCGGCCCTTCTCGCCTCGATGTCGGCATGCGAGGATGAGAAAGACCTCATCATCATCGAAGGCAATCTGCCGATCAAGACCTCGACTCTCTATATGGTCGGCGACGCCACGCCCAACGGCTGGAGCATCGACTCGCCGACACCTCTCGAGCCGAGCGCCGACGATGTCCTGGTGTTCTCGTGGGAGGGCAATCTCAATCCCGGCGAGATGAAACTATGCCTCACCACAGGCAGCTGGGATGCGGGCTTTATCCGCCCGATGAACAGCGGCGAGGAGATCGGACGTGAGGAAATCGTCGACGCCGAGTTCCAGATGCACGCCGGCGACCCCGACGAGAAGTGGCGCGTCACCGAAGCCGGTCTCTACCGTCTGACATTCGACCTTCGCAACTGGAAGATGAGCAGCAGCTATCTCGGCGGTCAGGAACTGCCGCCTGCCGAGCCTATCGCTACCGATGTCCTCTATATCGTCGGTGACGCCACTCCCAACGGCTGGAACATCGACTCCCCCACGGCTCTCGAGAAAAAGTCTGACTATATCTTTGAATATGACGGCAAGCTCACCGTCGGCGACTTCAAGGCATGTATCGCCACCGGCAGCTTTGATGTCAGCTTCGTGCGTCCTGCGAGCGACGGCGTTAAGATCGACCGTTCGGGTGTCGAGAGCGACAGCTTTATCTTTGTCGCCAATCCAGACTACAAATGGCATGTGGCCGAAGGCGGCATCTATCATCTGACGTTCGATCTCGAGCACTATAAGATTACAGCCGAGTTCAAAGAGGCTCTCTCTGACGAGAAATATCCCATCGAGAGCGAGACCCTTTATATGATCGGCGACGCCACTCCCGGCGGCTGGAGCATGGACGACGCGACGGCCTTCACACGCGACGCCGCCAACAAATATATCTTCACATGGGAAGGCGAGCTTGTCGAGGGCAACATGAAAGCCTGTCTCGCTCCCGACGGCACGTTCTCGTGTCCGTTTATCCGCCCGGCAGCGGCCGGTGTCGAGATTTCGGCCGATGGCGTCGCCTCGCCCGACTTCGTCTACACGACCGGTCCCGACGACCAGTGGCGTGTCACCGCCGCCGGCAGATACCGCATCACCTTCGACCTCGAGCACTGGACAATAGCCGTGAAGACAGCAGGCTCGGGCAGTGATGATAAGAAACCCATCGAGACAACGACCCTCTATATGATCGGCGACGCCACACCCGGAGGCTGGAGCATGGATAACGCCACGCCTTTAACGGCTGACGCCTCAAACAAATATGTCTTCACCTGGGAGGGCAGACTTAACACAGGCAACATGAAGGCCTGTCTTGAACCCGACGGCACGTTCTCATGTCCGTTCATCCGCCCTGCATCGGCCGGAGTCGAGATTTCAAAGGCAGGTGTCGCTTCATCTGACTTTGTCTACACGACGGAGCCTGATGACCAGTGGACTGTCACCGAGGCAGGCGACTACCGCATCACCTTCGATCTCGAACACTGGACCATCACTGTCAAGGCACTCGGCGGCAGCGACGAGAAAGCTCCGCTCGAATCGGCGACTCTCTATATGATCGGCGACGCCACACCCGAAGGCTGGAGCATGGACAACGCCACGGCATTTACTTCGACCGAGAAATATATCTTCACATGGGAAGGCGAGCTCAAGACCGGCGAGATGAAGGCCTGTCTCGCTCCCGACGGAACATTCTCGTGTCCCTTCCTGCGCCCGACGACTGACGGCTGTACCATTGACGACAAAGGCGTTGCCTCGCCCGACTTCGTCTACACGACCGGTCCCGATTATAAATGGCGTGTCACCAAAGCTGGCCGCTATAGAATAACATTCAACCTCAAAAACTGGACAATCGAGGCTAAAGCCCTCTAAATCTATATCATTATGATTAAAAAAATGACAATATCCGCCGCTGTGCTCGCCGCTGCCGTGATGCTGGGAGCATGCAATGACGACATTGAAATGCGCCGTCCGCCAAAATTCGAGCTGCCCGAGCTCCCGACGGTCGAAGACATACACACCTATAAGGCTCCTCTCTACTGGAGCGTCTATGAATACTGTTATGAACTCGAGCGTCAGGGCATCGCCGAGGCCGATATGGACATCTCGTCTGAAGAGTGGGACAAGATCATCGACTGGGTAGCCAAAGACCTCAAGCCATACGGCTACGACATGATATGCACCGACGGTTTCATACCGATGCTCGCAAAAGATGCGTCGGGCTATATGACACACTATGGCTCGATGGCTCTTAAGGACCTCGTTGCCAAATGCAAGGCCAAAGGACTGAAAGTCGGCGTCTATGACAATCCGCTCTGGATTCATGGTCCGCGCGAGACCGTCATCGAAGGTACAAACCATAACTTCGGCTCGCTCTACTACAACGGCTCGACCGAGGTGATGAATCCCAAGGCCAATGACCTCTGGTTCCACTGGGTTGTGGCCGACCATGCCGGTGCCCGCGAGTATATCGACGGTTTCTTCAAACACTATGCCGACCTGGGCATCGACTATATCCGCATGGACTTCCTGTCGTGGTATGAAGACGGCAAAGACCGCAATATCGGTGTGGTCGGACGCGGTTACGGCCGCGAGTCTTACGGCCGCGCGCTGGCCTACATCGCCGAGTCGGCCAAGAAATATGGCATCTTCACCTCGCTTGTCATGCCTCACCTCTACAACGACGCCGAAGTCGAGGCAAAATACGGCAATATGGTCAGAATCGTGTGCGACACCGGTGGCGGCGGCTGGTGGCACTGCTCGGCCCAGGACAAGGGCAAGTCATATACGACATGGCCCAACTGCATGAACATGTTCGACGGCTTCACCTACTGGTCTCATATCTCGGGCCGCGAGAACGTAATCCTTGACGGCGACTTCATCCGCCTCAACAAATTCGAGACCGACGACGAACGTCAGACCGTGGTGTCGCTCCAGCTGATGGCCGGCGGTCCGGTCACTGTGGCCGACCAGTATAACACTATCGGTGACAATGTCAAATTCTATACCAACGCCGAACTGCTTGAGCTCAACACCGACCGTTTCGTCGGCAAACCTCTCTCTGACAAGCTCAATGACCGCGACAATGAAGTGTGGTACGGTCAGATGTCAAACGGCGATTATGTCGTCGGCCTCTTCAACCGCGACGACAGCCCGCGCGCCTATGACCTCGCCCTGAGCCGCCTCGGCATAAGCGGTGAATACAATCAGCGCGACCTGTGGCGTCATGCCGACGACGGACGTTCATCGTCAATCAAGGCTACGGTGCCCGCACATGGATGTAAAATTGTAAGACTTTCGAAGTAATATCAAGAAATTCGGTTAGATAAGTTATGAGATACAGAACCTTTGCGGCCGTGGCGATAGCCACGGCAGGCCTGAGCTACGCCTCTGTCGGGGCGCTGGCGGCCGACCTCAGTTCGCCTTCGGGCATTGTTACAGTCCACGCCGATGTTGTCGACGGTGTGCCTGTCTACAGTGTCGATTACAAGGGCAAAGCCGTGATACTGCCGTCGACTCTCGGTCTCGAGCTGGCTGACGGTCCCGACCTCACGGGCGGTTTCACCCTCGCCGGCGTCACCACGTCGAGCTTCGACGAGACATGGCATCCGGTCTGGGGCGAGAACAGCAGTATTCGCAATAACTATAATGAGTTGCTGCTCAGTCTCGACCAGCCCGAACACTACCGTAAGATGAAGATACGCTTCCGCGTCTATGACGACGGTGTCGGCTTCCGCTATGAGTTCCCTCAGGAAGGTGTGCTCACATATTTCATCATCAAGGAAGAGAAGACTCAGTTTGCCATGACGGGCGACCATACGGCCTGGTGGATTGCCGGAGACTTTGACACCCAGGAATATGACTATACCGAAAGCCGTCTGACAGAGATACGCGGCCTGATGGCTTCGGCTATCTGCAGCAACGCCTCGCAGACTCAGTTCTCGCCGACAGGCGTGCAGACGTCACTCCAGATGAAGACCGACGACGGCCTCTATATCAACCTTCACGAGGCAGCTCTCGTCGACTATTCATGCATGCATCTCGATCTTGATGACAAAAACTTTGTCTTCACATCGTTCCTGACTCCTGACGCCCAGGGCAACAAGGGGCATCTTCAGGCTCCCTGTCATTCGCCCTGGCGCACGGTCATCGTCAGCGACGACGCCCGTGACATGCTTTCGTCAAACCTGATTCTCAATCTCAACGAGCCTTGTGCCTATGACGATACGTCGTGGATCAAACCCGTCAAATATGTCGGCGTATGGTGGGAGATGATTGGCGGCGGCAAACAGTGGTCATATACTTTCGACCTGCCGTCTGTCAAGCTCGACAGTCTTGATTACAGCAAGACCAAGCCCCACGGCCAGCATCCGGCCAACAACGATAATGTCATGAAGTATATCGACTTTGCGGCCGAACACGGTTTCGACCAGGTGCTCGTCGAGGGCTGGAATGTAGGCTGGGAAGACTGGTTCGGCCATTCTAAAGACTATGTCTTTGATTTTGTGACCCCTTATCCCGACTTTGACATCGACATGCTCAATGAATACGCGCGGTCGAAGGGCGTGCGCCTGATGATGCATCATGAAACTTCGGCGTCGGTGCGCAACTATGAGCGCCACATGGAGCAGGCCTACAGTTTTATGGAGAAACACGGCTATAACTCGGTCAAGAGCGGCTATGTAGGTAATATCATTCCCCGAGGCGAACACCACTACGGCCAGTGGATGAACAACCACTATCTCTATGCCGTCACCGAGGCCGCCAGGCACCATATCATGGTCAACGCCCATGAGGCTGTGCGTCCGACAGGTCTCTGCCGCACATATCCCAACCTCATTGGCAACGAAAGCGCCCGTGGCACAGAGTATGAGTCATTCTCAGGCAACAAGCCCTCGCACACGACAGTGCTGCCCTTCACCCGCCTCCAGGGCGGTCCGATGGATTATACGCCCGGTATCTTCGAGATGGATATGAGCAAGGTCAATCCCTCGAGCACGAGCCACGTCAACAGCACGCTTGCCAGACAGCTTGCCCTCTATGTGACGATGTACAGCCCGCTGCAGATGGCTGCCGATGTTCCTGAAGTCTATAACCGCTTCCTCGACGCATTCCAGTTTATCAAGGATGTGGCTGTCGACTGGGACGAGAGCCGCTATCTCGAGGCCGAGCCGGGACGTTACATCGTCGCCGCGCGCAAGGCCAAAGGCACCGACGACTGGTTTGTCGGCTGCACCGCCAACGAGGACGGCCACAGCTCGACACTCCCGCTCGACTTCCTTGACAAAGGCCGCAAATATGAGGCCACGATCTATGCCGATGCGCCCGATGCCGATTACCGCACGAATCCGCAGGCATACACCATCACCAAAAAGAAAGTCGATGCCAAGACCCGACTCAAGATGAATGCTGCCCCCGGCGGCGGATATGCCATCGCAATCAAACCGATTAAATGACTTACAATAATATGGAAATGAAAAATTTCAAGCACATTGCCGCCGCTGCCATACTCACAGCGACAGCTTTCTGCGCCAACGCCGGCAATCTATGGGTCATCGGCGAGGCAACGTCCTATGGCTGGTCGACCGACGACGCCACATCTCTTGTCTCGACTCCCGCCGACGAGGCCGTCTATACGGGCACTCTCTATCTCAAGGCCGGTCTGGATTTCAAATTCATGACCATACCCGATTTCGGCAATGAAGAACTCGGTGCCGCTCCCGGCGCTACACTCGTCGACGGCAAGGTCGCTCTCGCCAAAGGCAAAGACGACACAGGCTACGACAAACTGCGTGTGGCCGAGAACGGCAACTATCTCATCACCGTCGACACACAGAACATGACCGCCGAGATTGTCAAATCGGTCTATCAGGAGAGCGAAATCAAACTTTCGTCGCTCTATATGGTCGGTTCGGCCACGCCCAACGGGTGGGATGTGATGAAAGGCACACCGCTTTATCAGAATCCGCAGAAGCCATACGAGTTCTCGACGTCTGACGTCGAATTCACCGTCGGTTCGTTCAAAATCGCCACAGTCCTCAAAGGCGCATGCTCGTGGAACGGCGCTTACTGGTACTTCCGCGATGCCGCCGACGCCAACCGCATAGCTCTCAATCAGGACGGTGACATCCAGTGGGAAATCGCCGAAGCCGGCAAATATGACGTCAAAGTCAACATCGGTGACAACTCTATCTCAATCGCCAAAAGCAAACAGGACGGTGTAGAGTCAATTGTCGCTGACGACAACGCCGGGGCCGAATATTTCAATCTTCTCGGTGTTAAGGTCGAGAATCCCTCGAGCGGCATCTATATCTGCCGCCGCGGCTCGAAGACGAGCAAGGTCATGATCCGCTGACCTCCCGCAAGTATCTGACAGAAACAAGGAAAGGTATATAATTGGTAGGACGGGGCATTTGCCATGACGGCAGATGCCCCGTTTTTGTGCGTTTGCGATAAAAGTGTTATTTTTGTCGCGAAATGAATGTTACTGAAGATGGCGGCGCGGGCAAAAGACCCGTATTGTCGGTAGTGATGCCGTTTTATAATGCCGAAGCTTTTATCGTCAAGGCTCTTGAGTCGCTCGAGACTCAGACTTTCGGCGACTGGGAGCTTGTGGCCGTCGACGACGGCTCGACCGACGCTTCTGCCGCGATTGTCAGAGACTTCATGAAATCTGACAGCCGCATCAGACTTTTTTCCATGCCCTCACACACCGGGGCGGCCTATCAGCCGCGCAAGAAAGCCGTCATCGAGGCGAGAGCCGCCTTCGTGGCGCTGTTTGACGCCGACGACCTCATCGCTCCCGATTATCTCGGGCGTCTTGTCGACCGTCAGAAATCGACCGGCGCCGACATAGTCTATCCGGTTATGTATCATTTTGATGACGACAGCAATCCGCGCGCACGACGTCATCACGGCATCCTCGGTGAGGCCGACGGCATCTTCGCCGGACGTGATCTTGTGAAGTATACCCTCGACCTCTGGCGCATCAACTGCGGAGGCGGCTTATTGCGGCGTCAGCTTTTCATCGACGCGTTCGGGCGCTATGGCTCGTCGTATGACCTTGTCTACGCCGACGAGCTACTGACGCGCCAGGTGCTTCTCGCAGCCTCGCGCGTGGCCTTCTCTGACGCCGAATACTATTATCGTCAGAATCTCTCGTCGGTCACACACCGCAAATCGCTGAAGCAGTTTGACCGCCTGCGCAACAATGTTTATCTCCACCGGCTCGTCACGGCCAACTACAGCCATGACAGCGAAGAGGTGAGGCGTATGAACTGCCAGCTCTTCAAATTTGTCTTTGACGCCGCGCGCCATCTCAACCGCTGCCGGTTCAGCCGCAGCGAAGTAAAGGACGCCTACGCCATAATGAGATCGAACATCGACCTGATAGACCGCCGCGTGCTGCGGCCCGCTGTTACCGCCAAATATTATTACACGCTGTTCTGTCTTAAAGACAATCTGACGCTATTCCGTCTCGTGCTTAAATATGGCGACAGACTCAGGTCTCTGTTTGTCAAGTAGCTATATCTCTGACATTATGACTGCCGACCACACTGAAAACAGTTACAGAAATATCCTGAGGCGCATCACGGCTTTCGGCGGGGTGCAGCTGTTCAATATCTTTGTGGCGCTTGTGCGAGGCAAGCTCGTCGCCATGTTTCTCGGACCTGAGGGTATGGGCATATCGTCGCTTTTTACCTCGTCGACAGATACTCTCAGACAGTTTGCCGGCCTCGGTCTCAATCTCTCTATAGTCAAGGAAGTATCGGCGGCCAAGGACGATGCTGACGCTATGGGTCGTGTCATGGCTGTCGCCGTGAGGCTCACGGTCATCACCTCGCTGGCCGGAGCGGCGCTGTGCTTTCTGCTTTCGCCGCTGTTGAGCCGCTGGACCTTCGGCAACGCCGGCTATACCCTCGGTTTCATGCTGCTGTCTCTCAGCGTTGCGCTGTCGGTAGCGTCGTCCTGCTACATGGCTTTGCTGCAGGGAGCCGGCGCTGTCCGCCAGCTCGTCAAGGCTTCGGTCGTCGGCGGTCTGTCGGGACTTGTCTTCGGGGTGCCGCTTTATTACTGTTTCGGCGTCAGGGGCATTGTGCCGGCGATTATCATACTGTCGTGCTCGACCTTCCTGTTCAATTATGTCTCTTTCAGACGCCGCGGCTATCCTGTCGCACGGCTTGCCGGCAGTCTCAAGACGCCGCTTGTCAGACGGCTGCTTTCAACCGGTGTCGTCCTTATGGCAGGAGCATTGGCCGGTACGCTGACAGGCTATCTGATAAATATGTATGTGCGCTATAGCGGCTCTGTGGCCGACGTCGGTCTGTTTCAGGCCGCCAATTCGATTACAAACCAGTATATGGGCATCGTCTTCAGCGCCCTGGCTCTCGATTATTTTCCCCGGCTCTCGGCTGCGGCCGCCGACAGGGAGCGCTTCGATATGGTCGTCAACCGTCAGATCGAGATTGTCAGCCTGATAGCCGTCCCGCTTGTCATCGCCCTTGTCGGAACGGCGCCTCTGCTGATAAGACTCTTGCTGACCGAAAGTTTTATGCCCGTCGTAGCGCTGATAAAGTGGATGGGCGTGGGCATCCTCTCGCAGGCACTCTATTTCCCGGTCGGATATATGTTTATCGCCCGTGACAACCGCCGCCTGTATATGTGGGTCGAAGTCGTGGTCGGAAGTCTGCTGCGCCTCGGTTTCGCCGTGTTGTTCTATACCGTCGCCGGGCTGACGGGACTTGGCGTAAGTTTTGTCGTGACGTCGGTCGTCACCAATGTCATCGGTTATGTGGCCGTGCGGCGTGCTTATTCTTTCAGACTGACCGGCCGCAATATACGCCGCTGTATAGTCGCCGCTGCCGTTGCCGGCGTCACCTTTGCCGCGTCGATGACGGCGGTGACATCATATACGGTCATACCGCTGCTGTTTGTCGCGTCGGCCGTCTACGCCTTTGTCGCTCTGCGTCGTAAGGTTCAGTTGTAGCCGTTTATGTGGATGCGGTCGCGATGCCATTTGTCGATAGGGTCGTGATTTTTGTCGGGATAGCCTATCGGAATGAGATTGAAGGGTATTATGCCGTCGGGGATGGCTAAAATGCGGCTTACCGCGCCCTCACGGTCGGGATGGGGGTAAAGGCAGGTATAGACGCCTCCGAGACCGAGTGCTTCGGCTGCAAGGAGTATATTCTCGGAGGCAGCCGCGAGATCCTGTTCCCACAGCGTGCTGTCATAGCCTTCGAGAAAGCGTGCCGTGTTGCCGCAGACAATGATTGCCAGAGGCGCTTCGGCCGCCATTTTGGCGTATGGGAGTGCGTCGGCGAGCTGTTTGAGTCTGTCGCGGTCGTCGACAACGATAAATTCCCATGGCTGGCGGTTGACACCTGTCGGGGCGCTCATGGCTGCATGGAGCAGGGCCGACACGACATCATCAGGCACTCTATCGGTTTTGTAACGTCTGACACTCGTGCGCCTGAGAATGTTTTTCAGCGCGGCATTACCTTCGCTTATTCTTGAAATATCGTCGTAAATCTTCATAGTATTATAACAACAATCTTGTGAGACATAAGGTTTTTTTAAAAAAGACGGCATGCCGTGGTCGGGTGGCATGCCGTCTTAGAAAAAACTATTTTACTGACTGTTATTTAACTACAGTCTTGACTGACTCGCGTGAGCCGTCGGTATATTCGATGACTTTGACATAGAGGCCGGGAGCGGGCTGGGCCACACGGCGTCCGTCGATTGTATAATATTCCTCGGTTGCGACAGTGCGGTCTGCTGTTACAGAAGCAACACCGGCCGACTTGGCTACTGCGATCTTTGATTCGCCGACCTTTTTGCCGTCGATGTAATAAAGCGACTGCACGCCTACGGGTTTCTCTCCGAAGTAGAAGAAGACCTGATGATAACCCTCTTCAGGAATATATTCGATGTCATAGGTCCTGATGTTATAAGGAAGCTCGGTGACATCCTCATTGAAATCGCGGTATTCGGCGGGAGTGAAGACAAAAACTTTGTCGTCGACAAAGAAACGGAACTTGATATTCTCGGTTTTCAGGAGTGTGCCTTTATCGTTGTATGCGGGCAGTTTGAAGCGCACGCGCAGGTCACCGTAAGCCGCACTGTAATCATAGTCGATGATTTCAGGGATTTCAGGGGTGTATGACATGTCTTCGGGCAACCATTGCAGTTTGGGATTACGCAGATATTCGATATACGAAATCTTGTCGGGCACGACGTTGAGTGTCGCCGTCTGATCGGTCAGAGCTACATAGGCGGCTTCTTCTTCGTTGTAGACGAAGGTAAGCTCGTCGGTATATTCGAGTGCCGGCACCGGCTGGCCTGTCACAGGATGAGTTGTAGTCACGTAATTGGCTGCCGAGAAATATGTGTGGGCATTGCGCTCGGGTTCTATGCCTACATACTGCGACGAGGCGAATGTCAGTTTGTTGCCGTCGCGTTTTCCTTTAATCCAGGCGTCGGGCATTTTGCTGAAGAGCCCCTGCAGGTAGACGTCGTCGCCGGTGATGCCACATTTGACATAATGGTCTTTGTCCTTGCAGTAGAGAATTACATCGTCAGCCTTAAGAGAGACGGGCGGAGTCACGGCCTCGGCGGATATAGGTTTCCATGTCGACTCGATTTCAGCAAATCCGGCCCATGCGTCATCTTCGACCATGACAAGACCGACCATGACACTCAGGTCGGCGGGGCATGCATAATGATATGTGCCGTCGGCATTGATGTCAATCACGAATTTGTCTTCTACGGTGGGGAGATTCTGCTCCTTGGCTTTGTCAGAGTTGACGGGATACCATGTGTCGTCTTTGTCGCTGCGGAGCATGGTAGTCAGCTTGTAGGGATAGATCTGACCGTAATATGACTCGAGATAGGCGACCTGCGGCAGATCGAAGACCAGCTTCTGACCTTCTTTACGGCCTTTGATATAGAGGCCGGTGGGAAGCTGTGAGACAGGGTCTTTGAGATAGACGTCGCCGTTGTCGCACTCGACAAGCTCGCTTGCCACGCTAAGGTAATCGGCGCGGTTCATCTGTCCCCAGACACTGTAGATGGCGTCACCGTCGCGTGAGAGTTTTGTGACTTTGCCTGAGGGAGGCGTTGAGATTGCGTCGTCGATGGTCAGACCGGGTGCAGCTGCCGATACTGTTGCGGGCAGAATGACTGTTGCCAGTAACGATAGTAGAAATTTTTTCATAAATGATGGATTATGGATTAATGTAAATTGGGAAATATGAAATGATTTATTAGCTGTGCTTGATGCGTGTGTGTTGCATGTGGCAAAATTATAACAAAATTTACAACTTCACCTATTTTGAAATGACAAAATGCTCTGAAAGTATAAAAATAATGGCTAAAAGCTATTGTGTGGCTGTGGTTGTGAAAATAATTGTATCACTGTCTGAGAGTTCGGGCGTTGCGGCGTAGTCGTCGCCGGCAGCGCTCAGAAGAGCCTCACGGCTGTCGAGACCGTCGGTGATTATCTGCCGCAGCAGCTTGCCGCGCAGAGTTTTAAGCCTGTTTGAGTTGGGTGTGCGTGTGGCGCCCCCGGGAATCACTTCGACGAAGTCGGCTTTGACGACGGCGGCATATTGCGCCGCCTGACGCCAGTCGATAAGTTTCGCAGCGTCGCCGGGCAGGAGGTTGAGTATAAGTTTTTCGCCGGTATCTTTCAGTGTGGCGAGCAGCCCGTCGGTTACGGCCTGACGCTGGAAGGCGGCGAGACTCTTGCCGCCGGGTGCGAGCGGCGTGGTGAAGTCGAGACGATAGGCTTTGATGATGTCGTCTGGCCGCAGCCAGCCGTAGAGCGACGAGATGATGCGTATGCGGCGGCAGGCGTCGGCGCGGCAGACCGCGTCGAGTGTCGGGTAGGCGAAAGCCTTGAAAACCATGCCCGTGTAGGCATCGATGGCCGGAGAGCCGAGTGTTTTGTTGGGAAATTCATAGGCCATCTCGCGCAGACGCCGCACCATTGTCGCGCTCAGTCTGGTAGCCGAGGCCAGCTGCTGCGTGTCTGTCTCTCTGATTGATGCCATGACGGCGTCGGCGACGGCTTCGCCGGCAGGGCGGTGGCCATCACGGTCGGATGCGGCGACGTGACGGTCGCAGGCTGTCATGGTTTTTGATTCGGCGATGAGAACGAGCATGTCTGATTGCCTATTTTACGCGTTCGTAGATATATAGCTCGTGTATTTCGCGGGTGTAGCCCTCGTCGGCGAGCGGCCCCTGGCTCATGCCCAGCACGATAGAGGTGCCGCGGTTGTTGAGCACGACAAGGTCGTCGTTGACCGGGTCGATGGCGAGGCCTTCGATTTCGCCGGCGCGTCTGAAGTCGCTCATCTCGCGCAGATGCCTGACGCGTCCGGCTATGGCGCCTGCGGCGATCTGTCCGCTGCGTGTCACCGGACGTCCGTCGTCGCCGAGCCTGACGCTGAAAGGCGTTTCCTTGACGACCTCGCTGCCGTCGGTGAGACCGGTGTATGGCGCGTCGCCGATTTCGGCCGCGTAGAGGTTGTCGGCGATGTTATAGGCTGCCTCGCCGTCGTCGGCCGAGAAGATGATGTTGCCGTCGGCGATGAAAATGCCCTGACACCAGTATGGGGTGGGGCGGCACTGCATCTTGGTGTGGTAGCGCCCGGTCGCGAGGTCATAGCAGTAGACATAGCGGCTGTCGACCCAGTCTGACATCCATACCATATTGCGGTCGCGGTCAACGGCGATGCCCGAGACCTCGACCTGACCCGATTCGGGAGACCACGGCAGGTCGCGTTTCCATTCGAGCGTCGCTGCGTCGTAGATCGACACGGCGATATTGTAGCCGCGGCCATACTCGAATTTTTCTATGCCACAGTATATTTCGCCGTTCCATACATCGATGTCGCCGAAGTGGTTGGCTATCTCGGGATGTTGGAACGGAGCGTCGTTCTTTGCCACGGGATTGCCCTCTTTGTCATATTTATACAGAGTCCGGGTGTCTGAGACGTAGTAGTAGAGGCTGTCGATGGCGATGCCCTGACGGCCTTCGACCGGTATGACGGTCTTGAGGCGGTATTCCGACCCGAGGTGCTGTGCGGTGGCGCCGGTCGCCGCGAAGGTGATGACGGCTGTTAGCAGAATCTTTTTCATATCGATTCCAAAGATAAGAAAAATCACCCGATATGTTGTATCTTTGCAGAAAAATAAGCAAGTTCTAGAAATGAATCAGTCATTACACGATAGCTGGGACCGCGAACATCTGTGGCATCCCTATACTTCAACCATTGATCCGCTGCCTACCTATCTTGTCGACAGCGCCGAGGGGGTTGAGATAATTCTTGCCGACGGGCGGCGCCTCATCGACGGCATGTCGTCGTGGTGGTGTGTCTGCCACGGCTACAACAATCCGCGCCTCAACGAGGCCGTCAGACGGCAGCTCGACAAGATGAGTCACGTCATGTTCGGCGGACTAACCCACCGTTCCGCCATCGAGCTGGGCAAGAAGCTCCTTGCCCTCGCCCCCGCGGAGATGCACAACGTCTTCTTCGCCGACTCGGGGTCGGTAGCCATTGAGGTCGCCATGAAGATGGCCGTCCAGGCTGCGGTGTCGCGCAGCGGCAGCCACCGCAAGACCAATTTCGTCACCATACGCCGAGGCTATCATGGTGACACATGGAACGCCATGAGTGTCTGCGACCCCGTCACGGGCATGCACGGTGCTTTCGGTACGGCTCTCCCGGTGCGCTATTTCGTGCCGTCGCCTTCTTCGCGTTTCGGCGGCGAATGGAATCCGGCTGACATCGGGCCGCTCGAGCAGACCATACGCGAGCATCACGACGAACTCGCCGCCCTGATTCTCGAGCCGATAGTGCAGGGCGCAGGCGGCATGTGGTTCTATCATCCCGAATATCTCCGTGAGGCGCGCCGTCTCTGTGACCGCTACGGCCTCTATCTCATATTCGACGAAATAGCTACCGGTTTCTGGCGCACAGGACGCTGCTTTGCCCTCGAACACGCCGGTGTCGTGCCCGACATCATGACTGTCGGCAAAGGCCTGACCGGCGGCTATATGACCCTCAGCGCCGTGATGACGACAGCCGATGTCGCCGACACCATCTCGCGTGGCGAGGCCGGCGTGATGATGCACGGACCGACGTTCATGGCCAATCCGCTCGCCTGCGCCGTGGCCAACGAGTCGCTCGCCATGCTCGCCGAGCAGGATATGGCCGCGCGCGTGGCTCACATCGAAGGGATTATAAAAGAAGAAATTGCTCCTGCCGCAGCGTTTGACAACGTCGACGACGTTCGTGTGCTCGGCACTATCGGCGTCATTGAGATGAAAGAGCCCGTCGATGTCGGCGAGTTCCAGAAAGAATGTGTCGACCGCGGTGTGTGGATCAGGCCCTTCGGACGCAACGTCTACATCATGCCGCCCTACGTCATCACCGACTCGCAGCTGCGATATCTTATCTCACAGATGCTCGAAATCGTAAAGCCAAAGCAGTGAACAAAATAGAAAAGACACTTGATGAGCTGTCGGCCTCGGGCAACCTGCGCGCCATTCCCGGCGACACCCCCGCCGGCCTCGTCGACCTCTCGTCGAACGACTATCTCGGCCTCGCTGTCCGCGACGACCTGCGCGACGCCTTCCTCGACGAGTGCGGCGGTCGTCTGCCGCTGATGACCTCGTCGGCCTCGCGTCTGCTCGCCGGCAGTCAGTCGTCATACGACCGCTTCGAGTCGCTGCTCCGGGATCTCTACGGCGCTCCGGCGCTGACATTCAACAGCGGTTATCACGCCAACACTGGTCTTGTCTCGTCGCTTGCCGACCGCTCGACCCTCGTCGTGGCCGACCGCCTCGTCCACGCCAGTATCATCGACGGCATAAAACTTTCGGGCGCCCCCTTCGTCCGTTTCCGCCATAACGACTACGACCACCTCGAAAAGATACTGGCCGACAAAGGCCGCGACTACAGCGATATACTCATCATCGCCGAAAGTGTCTACAGCATGGACGGCGACCGCGCCGACATCGGCCGCCTCGTCGACATCAAGCGCTCGACGCCAGGCGCTCTGCTCTATATCGACGAGGCTCATGCCGTCGGTGTCGAAGGACGCCACGGTCTGGGCATGGTCGAAGACGCCGGTCTTGTCGGCGACGTCGATGTCATCGTCGGTACCCTCGGCAAAGCCCTCGCCTCGGTAGGCGCATACGCCGTCGTGTCGCCGCTCATACGCCGCTTTGTCGTCAACAAGGCCCGCAGTCTGATATTCTCGACGGCTCTTCCTCCGGCCAATATGCTCTGGAGTGCCTTCATCATGGAGCGTGTGCCGTCGATGACCGCCGAGCGCGACCGTTTGAGAAGCCTCGGCCGCCGTCTGGCAGCGATACTGCGGCTCGACCGCAGCAGTCATATCGCTCCGCTCGTTGTCGGCAATCCGCACGACGCCGTGGCTCTCTCGGCCCGACTTGTCGACGAGGGTTTCAAAGTGCTGCCTATCAGAGTCCCGACCGTGCCGCCGGGCACCGACCGTCTGCGCTTCAGCCTCTCGGCTGCCCTCGACCTGCACGCCCTCGACCGTCTCGAAAAAACTTTAGAACGCCTCAGACCATGCTCCACAAATTCGTAAGCCATAACAATCTGCCGCGGCTGATAGTCATATATGCCGGCTGGGGCATGGACGAGCGACCCTTCGAGTCGCTCAGACGCCCCGGATACGACATCCTCGTCGTCTGGGACTACCGCAGTTTCGACATCGACTGGTCTGTCGCCTCTTCCTACGACGAGATATGCCTCATCGCCTGGTCGATGGGCGTCTACGCGGCCTCGATGTCATCTCACGGCATCGAAAACAAGGTCACAGCCCGCATCGCCGTCAACGGCACCATGACTCCGGTCGACAACCTTCGCGGCATCCCCGAAGCCATCTTCGAGGGTACGGCGGCGTCGCTCGATGAGCGCAACCTTGTGAAATTTTACCGCCGCATGTGCGGCGACCGTGCCACGACCGACGCTTTCATGGCCGTCAGACCGCAGCGCGGCGCCCCCGAGCTTGTCGACGAGCTGCGCGCCATCTGGCCCGAGCCTGTTCTCGGCAATCCCAAGGCCGCGCGATGGGACCGCGCCATCATCGGCCGCCGTGACGCCATCTTCCCTGCCTGTAACCAGGACCGCGCATGGGCCGGTGTGCCCAAGACCTTCGTCGACGCGCCGCACTATATCGACCTTCAGACGGTCATCGATCGTTTTATCATAGACAAACAGCTGACAGAGACCCGCTTCGAGGCCGGCCGCGAGACCTATAACAGTAACGCCACGGTGCAGATAGCCATGATAGACCATCTGCGTCGCCTCCTGCGGGCCACCGGCGTCGAGCGCAAGATGTCGGCCGACTATGCCTCGATCGCCGAAATCGGCTGCGGCACAGGCCTCCTCTCGGGCTATCTCTCGTCGCTCACGCGCCGTGGACGTCTCTCGCTGTGGGACATCACCTCGACCGCGCCCGACGTCGCCGCCGAGGAGTTCATCAGCTGCGACGCCGAGATAAAAATCAGCCGCACCCAGAGCGAGCGCTACGACGTAATCGCCACCTCGGCCACCGTACAGTGGTTCAATTCGCCGGGACGTTTTCTGCGCGAGTGTGCCCGTGTGCTCCGCCCCGGCGGTGTCGTCGCCCTGACCACATTTATTAAAGGCAATATGTATGAACTCGCCGGCATCACCGGCAGCTCGCTGCCCCTGCTCACCCTCGACGACTGGCTTGCGACCCTGCCGTCTGAATTTGATATCCTTGCCTGCGAGGTCCACGACTATAATCTCAGTTTCGACGACCCTATGAGTGTGCTCCGGCATCTCAAGTTTACCGGTGTCAACGCTCTGTCGCGCTCGGCCTCGCCACGCCCCGGCGTCAGCCGCATACTCTCTGACTACCCCATGATGCTCGACGGCCGATACTATCTGACATATAAGACAATAACAATGATTCTACAGCTGAAATGAAAAAGACGATATTTATCACCGGCATCGACACCGACGCCGGCAAGACCTACTGCACGGCTTGGCTTGCCCGTCAGTATCTCGACCGCGGCCTGACTGTCGCAACCCAGAAATTCATTCAGACCGGCAATGTCGGCCACTCCGAGGACATCGACGCCCACCGCCGCCTTCTCGGCATCGCGCCCCTGCCGGAAGACCTCGACATGACCACGTCGCCCGTCGTTTTCAGCTATCCGGCTTCGGCACAGCTCGCCGCGCGCATAGACGGCCGCGAGATTGACCTCTCGGCCATCGACCGCAGCACCGCCACACTCGCGTCGCGCTATGATATCGTCCTTATCGAAGGCGCCGGCGGACTGATGGTGCCTGTCACCGACGATTTCTTCACCGTCGACTATATCGCCTCGCGCCGCCTGCCTGTCGCTGTCGTCACTAACGGTGTGCTTGGCTCAATCAACCATACCGTCCTGACCCTCGAGGCCCTCGAGCGCCGCGGCATCGCCATCGATTGTGTCCTCTATAACACCTACTTCGACCGCGACAAAGTCATCGCCGCCGACACCCGCGGCTTCATCGGCCGCTATGTCGACCGTCACTTCCCCGGCACCCCCGTCCTCGACGTCCCCGTCCTCGACGGCGTGGTAAAATAATGTTAAATCGTCGGTTGCTACGGCTTAAAACCGTAACTTTGCGGCTGAAATGGATATTAATGCGTTAACTATATCGATTCCCAAAGAAGCGCTCCACGAACTGCCGCCGCTTGAATATACAGGCGGCATCGCTGTCGTCGACACTGTCGAACAGGCGCGTGTGGCCCTGCGCGAGCTGCGCCGCTACAGGATGATAGGCTTCGACACCGAGACCCGTCCGTCGTTCAAGAAAGGCCATACCCACAAGGTTGCCCTGATGCAGCTCGCCACCGATGACTTCTGTTTCCTCTTCAGGCTCAACAAGCTCGGCATCTCCGACGCTCTCAAGGAATTTCTCGAGGATGACACGGTGACGAAGATTGGCCTGTCGGTCCACGACGACTTCAACGTCCTGCGCCGTTCGTGTCCCGACCTCGCACCCCGGGGCTTCATCGAGTTGCAGAGCTATGTCAAACAGTTTGGCATCACCGACATATCGCTTCAGAAGATTTATGCGATAGTCTTCGGACAGTATATTTCCAAAAATCAGCGTCTGACAAACTGGGAGGCTCCCGAGCTCACACCCCATCAGCAGTGTTACGCCGCCACCGACGCCTGGGCCTGTCTTAAACTCTACCGCTATCTCGAAGCCGGCAGTTTCGACCCGAGTCAGTCGCCTTATCGTGTATATCCCGTAGAAGTCAAACCTCAGACAGCCGAAAGCCTATGAAACTGAAACGCTCGACGCTGATACCCCTGTTGCTGACGGCCTATCTCGCCGTGATGTCGAAATTCGGCTGGGACCAGTATGCAGCCGGACAGATTTCGGCTCTATATTTCTACGGCGTCATCGGCCTGACGCTCGTCGTCATCGTGCTGCTGCACTTCTCGCTCAAAAAACGCGAACGTCTGCGCCGCGAGCGCCTCGACGACATAAATGACAAAGACAATCAAAATAACAAGTAAAAATATATAACACTATGGCTAAAAAAGCATTACTGATGATCCTCGATGGCTGGGGCATCGGCAACCACACCAAAAGCGACGCCATCTACTCGACTCCCACTCCCTACTGGGACTATCTTCTGGCCACATATCCCCACTCGCAGCTCCTGGCCGGAGGCGAGAGCGTCGGCCTGCCCGACGGCCAGATGGGCAACTCTGAGGTAGGACACCTCAACATCGGTGCCGGACGCATCGTCTATCAGGATCTCGTCAAAATCAACCGTGCCATCAAAGACGGCTCGATTCTCGATAATCCCGAAATCAAAAACGCCTTTGAATATGCCAAATCTCACGGCTGCGGCATGCACTTCATGGGTCTGACCTCGAACGGCGGCGTACACTCGTCGCTCGACCACGTCTTCGCCCTCTGCGACATCGCCAAGCATTACGGTCTCGACAAAGTTTGGCTCCACTGCTTCATGGACGGCCGTGACACCGACCCCCGCAGCGGCAAGGGCTTCATCGAGGAGCTTCAGAACCACTGCGCTCAGTCGGCCGGCGTAATCGCCTCAATCATCGGCCGCTATTATGCCATGGACCGCGACAAACGCTGGGACCGCGTCAAAGTCGCCTATGACCTCCTCGTCAAGGGCGAAGGCAAACAGGCCACCGACATGGTCGCCGCCATGCAGCAGAGCTATGACGAAGATGTAACCGATGAATTCATCAAGCCGATCAACAACGCCACCGTCGACGGCACAATCAAGCCCGGCGATGTCGTCATCTTCTTCAACTACCGCAACGACCGCGCCAAAGAGCTCACCGTCGTGCTCACACAGAAAGATATGCCCGAAGAAGGCATGCACATCATTCCCGACCTGCAGTATTACTGCATGACCCCCTACGACGCATCGTTCGAGGGCGTGCATATCCTCTTTGACAAAGAGAATGTCGAGAATACACTCGGCGAATACCTTTCGCGCGAAGGCAAGAAGCAGCTCCATATCGCCGAGACCGAGAAGTATGCCCATGTCACATTCTTCTTCAACGGCGGACGCGAGACTCCCTACGAACTCGAGGAGCGCATCCTCGTCGCCTCGCCCAAGGTCGCCACATACGACCTCAAGCCCGAGATGAGCGCCTTTGAGGTCTGCGACAAGCTCGTCGATGCCATCGGCAGCAAGAAATTCGACTTTATCGTCGTCAACTATGCCAACGGCGACATGGTAGGCCACACCGGCATCTACGAAGCCATCCAGAAAGCTGTCGTCACAATCGACGAATGTGTCAACCGCACAGTCGAAGCCGCCAAGGCCGCTGACTACGAGGTCATAATCATCGCCGACCACGGCAACGCCGACAACGCCATCAACCCCGACGGCACACCCAACACGGCCCACTCGCTCAACCCCGTGCCCTGCGTCTACGTCACCGAGAACAAAGACGCCAAGATCGCCGACGGTGTACTCGCCGACGTCGCACCCTCGATTCTCCACATCATGGGTCTCAGACAGCCCGCCGAGATGACAGGCAAGAACCTCATCGACTGATAAAAAGTAAAATAAATCCCTTCCTCAAATACCCAAGCCGGCCGGTCCTCACCGCCCGGCTTGGGCTTTTTATTATATTTACTTTTCCTCGGCGCAGGCGGCGATGGGGGCGCTCATGGGCGATTTGTAGCTGCGGGCATAATAGTCGGCGAGCTGACGCTCGAGGCGACTGACGACGCCGGTATAGCGCGGGTCGTTGGCGAGGTTGTGCTTCTCCTGCGGGTCTTTTTCGTAGTCATAAAGCTCGAGTGCGATGACTTTCGACGCATCGAAAGGCATATAGGTCTTGAATCCTTTGGTCCACTGCACCAGTCGGTAACGCCGATCGCGTATGGCGTAGCCCGTGATGTCGTCGGCGAGTTCGTCGGCCTTGCCGCGCAGATCGGTGTCGCTGTTGATGGTGTAATCCTCGGTGCATGTGCGGCTGAACTGGCTGATGGCATAGTCTTTGACCTTCTTGCGGGGATTTTTCATCACCGGCACGAGGCTGACGCCATCGAGCGGCTGCGGCTGCGCGGTGCCCGTCAGCTCGCATACAGTCGGGAAAATGTCGAGAAATTCGACAACAGCGTCGGTCTTGACTCCTTTCTTCATACCCGGCGCGGCTATGAGCATAGGCACACGGGTGGCCTGCTCGAAGTCGGTTATCTTGTTCCACAGGCCGTGGTCGCCAAGGTGATAACCGTGGTCGCCGAAGAGTATTATTATCGTGTTGTCGGCCAGACCGTTTTCATCGAGAGCCTTGATAAGCTTGCCTACCTGGGCGTCGACATACGAGATGCAGGCATAGTAGGCGTGCAGCAGGCGGCGCTGCGTGGCCTCGTCGAGATGGCGGGTGTCGATATAGCTTTCGAAAGGCGGTATGTCGGAATAACCTTTGATTTCAAGAGAGTTGTGGTAGGCATATTCGACCGGGTCTGACGCCATGTCCTGATATTCGGCCACAGGCATCTTGTCGCGCTCATACATGTCCCAGTATTTCTTCGGGGCGCAGAAGGGCAGGTGGGGCTTCTTGAATCCCACCCCGAGGAAGAACGGTTTGCCGCCGTCCTTGAGCTTTTTCATCGTTTTGACGGCCTCGTCGGCGATGACGCCGTCCATATAGCCCTCGTCGGGCACGTCGGCACACTCGGTCGCCACGCGGCCGTTGCCGAGGGCGTATGTCGCGCCCGGTGTCTTGACGTATGGCAGCGACCACGACAGCGGGTCGTCCTTGACGGCCTTGTCGCGCAGCGGATGATAGACCTTCCCGACGCCGACGGTCTCGTAGCCCTGTTCCTTGAGAGCCTGAGGCATCGTGACGATGTCGGGATTGTTTTTGCGGAACGACCCCATCAGCCACCATACGCCCGTATGGTCGGGATTGAGACCCGTGAGCAGACTCGAACGGGTAGGGCCGCTCAGCGCGACCTGACAATATGCGTTGTTGAAGGTGACGCCGCGCGACGCAAGCTCGTCCATCGCAGGGGTCTGCGCGATTGTGTCGCCGTAGGGCGATATCCACGGTTTCATGTCGTCGATTGCAATCAGCAGCACGTTGGGACGGTTGTCCGTGGCGGCTGACGCCGCAAGTGCGGCCGGTATCATCACGAGCGTATTGACGCCGCAGAGCATTAACCTTTTTCCTTTTTTCATGATATTGTCTGAGGTTTTTTCGTATTTTTGCACAAAGATAATAAAAAACCTCAGACATAGAATCAAAATCACGGCCATGAAAAAACTGTCTATCGTTTTCGCAACTCTGTTTTTCGCGCTCTGTCAGCAGGCTGCGGCGCAGACCCTCGACACCGGTGCCCTGCGCGGGTTTTCGCCCTCGACCGTCCGCGAGACCTTCGAAGTCTGCCGATATGCTAAACTGACGACCGACCAGCAGGTGAGCCTCGCCCGGGCTATCGACGACGAAAACGCGTTTTTTGTCAAGATGATAGCCGGCAACAACGGTGTCCTTGCCGTCAGAGACCGCAACCGTCTGGCCAAGATGAGAGACAACACCCTGCGCAGGCTACTCGACGACGAGACGTTGCTGCAGTATTACCGAGGACTATACGACGCCGAGGCTATGGCCGAGGGCACGGGCATTGCCAACGATCTGCAGAAGAAATACAACCTCACCGACCAGAACTGGAAGTTTATCCGCATCGCATTCTATAAGATAGCTCTCGACAGCCGCGTCATACGCAGGATGATGGCCGACACTCCGGCCAAAGCCCGCAAGGAAATCGAGCGCATACGCCGCGAACAGCTGAAAACCATTGAGGAAAAAGGCGGCATACGTGTCAACGACGATATGACCGTCGACGTTGTCCGTCCCTTTGACCCCGTCGCCCTGCGCAAAGAGTGATGGATGCGCTCGCCCCTTTCGCCTCGCCGCTCTATCTGATGGCCAAGCCCGTCGGCAGCCGCTGCAACCTCCGCTGCGACTACTGTTATTATCTTGAGAAAGAAAAGCTCTATTCGGCCTCGGGTCACGGTGGTATGATGATGGACGACCGTGTGCTCGAAACCTTTATACGTCAGTATATTGAGTCACAGACCACTCCCGCGGTGCTCTTCACCTGGCACGGCGGCGAACCCCTGCTGCGCGACCGCTCGTATTATGAGAAAATCATAGCCCTCGAGCGCCGCTACGCCCGCGGCATCAGGGTCGACAACGCCATCCAGACCAACGGCACCCTGCTCGACGACGACTGGTGCCGTTTCTTCCGCGACAACGGCTGGCTCGTCGGACTCTCGGTCGACGGCCCCGAAGACCTTCACGACCGCTACCGCCGTACAGCCGGCGGAGGCCCGTCGTTTGCGGCGGTCATGCGCGCCATCGAAACCCTCGACCGCAACGCCGTCGACTGGAACGCCCTCGCCGTCGTCAATGTCTATAACGCCCGTCATCCCGACCGCTTTTATGACTTCTTCAGGTCGGTAGACTGTCATTACATACAGTTCACGCCTGTCGTCGAGCGTCTTGTCAGACATGCCGACGGCCGTCATCTCGCCTCTGTCGCCGACACCTCGGCACCTCTGGCCGATTTCTCGGTCACACCCGGGCTGTGGGGCGACTTTCTCTGCCGTGTCTTCGACCGCTGGGTGCGCGCCGACGTCGGCACATACTTCGTCCAGCTCTTCGACGCCACGCTCGCCAACTGGGTCGGCGTGCCGCCCGGTGTCTGTTCGCTCGGATCTTACTGCGGCCATGCCGGAGTCGTCGAGCACAACGGCGACATCTACTCGTGCGACCATTTCGTATTCCCTGAATACCGCCTCGGCAACATCCTCGATCGTCCGCTGCTCGACATGATGTACAGCGGACGTCAGCGCGACTTCGGATCTGCCAAGCGCTGCGCCTTGCCGCGGCAGTGCCGCGAGTGCCGCTATACCGATATCTGCAACGGCGAGTGCCCGCGCAACCGCTTCGTCCTCAGCACCGACGGCCAACCGGGCCTCAATTATCTCTGCGAGGGTTATTACCGTTTCTTCAGCCATAGCGAGCCTTATATGCGCTTCATGCGCGACGAACTGCTCGCCGGCCGCCCTGCCTCCAATGTCATGGCGCTCGCCGCAAAATAATCGGCCGAAAATTTGCCCTGACGGCTATTTGTCTGTAACTTTGCATTGTGGGACGTCTCCTGTCAATAGATTTCGGGCGCAAACGCTGCGGCATCGCAGTGACAGACCCTCTGCGCATTGTGGCCAACGGCCTTACAACCGTGGCTACGGGCGATTTATGCGCCTTTGTCAGAAACTATGTCGCCGCCGAGGGCGTCGATCGTGTCATTGTCGGGCTTCCGAAGACCCTTCGCGGCGAGCCTTCCGAGTCGATGCGCTATCTGACGCCGGTCATCAACCGCCTGCGCAAGGAGATAGCCCCCGTGGCGATCGACTTCTATGACGAGCGCTTCACCTCGGTGCTCGCCCACCGCGCCATGATCGACGGCGGCATGAAGAAGAGCGACCGCCGCGACAAGGCCGTTGTCGACGAGATTTCGGCCACGATAATTCTTAACGATTACCTCCAGAGCAAACAATATAACGATACGATATGAAATTACCTGTATATCTTTACGGACATCCGGTGCTCCGCGCCGAGAATGCCGATCTGACGCCCGACTATCCCGAGCTGGGCAAGCTAATCGACGACATGTATGAGACCATGTATGCGAGCGAAGGCGTCGGCCTCGCCGCCCCTCAGATTGGACGCAACATTAAGCTCGTCGTCATCGACGCCGACCCTGCGGGCGACAACTTCGAGGAGTGCAAGGGTGTGAAACTCACCTTCATCAATCCGACGGTCACCGTTCTCGACGGCGACAAGGTGTCGCGCGCCGAGGGCTGCCTGAGTCTCCCCGACCTGTCGGAGAATGTCACCCGTGTAGAGCATGTGCGCGTCGACTGGCTCGACCCCGACTTCAAGCCCGTCAGCCGCGAGTTCAGCGGTTATCTTGCGCGCATCATCCAGCATGAGTGTGACCATCTCTCGGGCAAGCTCTATATCGACCACATCTCGCCGATACGCAAGCAGCTCATCAGAAACAAGCTCAACAATATCATAAGCGGACGCATACGTCCCGATTATCCGGCCAGATTCGCGCCGCGCAAACGTTAAACCACAATAACCAGATATGGCAGACGATAAGAAAGTAATATTCTCGATGGTGGGGGTGTCGAAGATCTATCCCCCGCAGAAACAAGTACTTAAAAACATCTACCTCTCGTTTTTCTACGGTGCCAAAATCGGCATCATCGGTCTCAACGGCTCGGGTAAGTCATCGCTTCTCAAGATAATCGCCGGCATCGACAAAGACTTCCAGGGCGAAGTCGTCTTCTCGCCCGGTTATAGCGTCGGCTACCTCGAGCAGGACCCGCAGCTCGACCCCGACAAGACCGTCATCGAGGTCGTGCGCGAGGGCGTGCAGCCCATCATGGACCTCATGGCCGAGTTTGACGCCGTCAACCTCAGCTTCGGCGACCCCGACGTTCTCGAGGATCCCGACAAGATGGACGCCCTCATCGCCCGTCAGGCCGAGCTTCAGGATAAACTCGACGCCGTCGACGCGTGGAACATCGACTCTAAGCTCGAACGCGCCATGGACGCCCTGCAGTGTCCGCCCGACGACCAGAAGATATCGACCCTCTCGGGTGGCGAGCGCCGCCGTGTGGCCCTCTGCCGCCTGCTTCTTCAGCAGCCCGACGTGCTTCTGCTCGACGAGCCCACCAACCACCTCGACGCCGAGTCGATCGACTGGCTCGAGCAGCATCTCAACCAGTATCCTGGCACCGCCATAGCCATCACCCAC
>ERZ836877.1159-NODE-1159-length-41155-cov-7.093528_pt1 | contig 41155 bp, 23 predicted proteins | sample MGYA00519469_ERZ836877 | MGnify/ENA primary metagenome ERZ836877 (study PRJEB31850, sample SAMEA3708809) | human gut metagenome | biome: human gut; feature: human-associated habitat; material: faeces | place: China | collected 2014 ...
TTAAGCAAAAATACACCAACCTGTGATTTAACAGATATTATGAAACACCCTCTAAAGATGTAGAATAAAAATACCTCGTTTCCTTCCGTTTTATCTATTATTCCCTTCCCTGTTATATCTTTATCGCTTAGAAATGTGGGTAATGCTTGCTCTCGCCTCGGCTGTATGCCTTGGCGTATATGATATCTTCAAGAAAATATCTCTGCGCGACAACAATGTGCTGATAGTGCTGTTTCTCAACACTGTCTTCGGAGCATTGATCATGAGTCCCGTCATAATAGGCGGAGCCGTTCACGGATACTGGGGACTCGGAGAGACCCTTGCAGGCCATCTGATGATCGTCGCAAAATCGTTTATCGTCCTGGGGTCATGGCTGCTGGGCTATTTTGCCATAAAACACCTGCCTCTTACGATCGCCGGCCCGGTCAACGCCTCAAGGCCCGTAATGGTGCTTCTGGGTGCCTTGCTTATCTTCGGAGAGCGTCTCAACGCGCTGCAGTGGGGCGGCATCCTGCTTGGCTTCGTGTCGCTTTTCCTGATCTCGCGTGTCGGCGCGAAAGAAGGATTTGCCTTCAGAGGAAGCCGATGGCTGTGGTGCTGTTTCGGAGCGGCCGTGCTCGGGGCCGTAAGCGCGCTTTACGACAAATATCTCCTGCGCCGTTTCGAGCCTCTCGAAGTACAGGCGTGGTATTCGCTCTATCAGGTATTCATCATGGGTTCTACCGTGCTTATTCTTAACCATACACGCGCCGGAAGCACGGCGTTCCGCTGGCGATGGAGCATTCCCTGCATAGCCATGTTCCTCACCACCGCCGATATAGCATATTTCTACGCCCTGTCACAGCCCGACTCCATGATTTCCATAGTGTCCATGATACGGCGCGGAAGCGTGCTCGTTTCGTTCTTCTACGGCGTCTTCGCCCTCCACGAAAAACATATCGGAGCCAAGCTCGTCGATCTCGGCATTCTTGCCGCAAGCCTGACGCTGCTGATCCTCGGATCCTGAACGACCTCAAACCATCAGCGCTATACGGTAGACGGCAAATGCCACGATCCAGGCTACGGCAGTGTTATAGATAATGCTGAAAAGCCCGTAGCGGGGGCTGCCCGTCTCGCGACAGATGGCCACGATAGTGGCGAAACAGGGACAATACAGCAATATGAATACCAGAAACGCCAGAGCCGACGGCTGTGTGAAGTCGGGTTTCCCCGTTGCGGGATCGGGCTGCTCGAGGCGCGCGCCAAGACGGGCATCCGACACTGCCTCGTCGTCGGTATAAAGCACTCCGAGAGTAGAAACCACGATTTCCTTGGCAGGCACACCGGCAAGCGCAGCAACCGACGCCCGCCAGTGGAATCCTATCGGCTCCATGACAGGATTGATAGTCTTTCCGGCCATCTCGAGATAGGAGTCACGCGAGGTATCGATGGCCGACGTATCGGCGACAGGTGCCGTATCACGGTTCAGAGGGAAATAATTGAGCGCCCACACAAGCACGCTCGCCACAAGTATGATACCGCCCATCTTCTTGAGATACTGCTTCCCTTTGGCCCAGGTATGGCTCAGCGATGCCTTCATGGTCGGCATGCGGTATGGCGGCAACTCCATCACGAAAGGTGTCTCGTCTTTCTTGAAAAGGAATTTGCGGAGCAGCCTTGCAGTGATGACGGCAACCACGATTCCGCCCACATACAGCCCCATAAGCACAAACGGAGCCGATGCTTCGAAGAAAGTACCGACCATCAGTATATATACCGGCAGACGTGCCGAGCACGACATGAAGGGATTTATAAGGATGGTGATGACTCGGCTCGAACGGCTCTCGATGGCACGCGACGACAGGATTGCCGGCACATTGCAGCCGAATCCCATCACAAGCGGTATGAATGATTTCCCGTGAAGCCCGATACGGTGCATCACCTTGTCCATGATGAAGGCCGCACGGGCCATGTAGCCCGAATCCTCCATAAACGATATGCAGAAATACAATATCAGGATATTGGGCAGGAAGACGATCACACCGCCGACTCCGCCTATGATACCGTCGGCTACAAGGTCTTTCAGCGGCCCCTCGGGCATAAGTTTGTTCACCATATCGCTAAGCCATTCGACCGCGGTCTCGATCCACTCCATGGGATACTGACCGATCACAAAAGTAGCCCAGAATATGAAGAACATTATAAGCAGGAAGATAGGAAATCCGAGCAGTTTGTTGGTCGCAAGAGAATCAAGCAAACGCGTCGTGCGGCCCGATACGATTTTTCCTGCCGTATATGTCTCGGCGAGCGCTCCGGCGATAAAGCCGTATTTCTCGGCCGCCACTATCGACGATATGTCCTCGTCGCGGAGCGATTCGATTCGTCCCCGCAGTTTGTCGCGCAGCAACAGGATCGGGCTGTCGGCTCCTGCGCGCAGATGCTGCCTCCACACCCGGCTCTCCTGATGACGGAACAGACGTCGGCTCTTGCGGCGCTTCACATCGGGCGCGCCCGAATCGTCTATCGACAGCTCGTCTTCAATCTCATGGTCGCCTTCGAGGAGCTTGATGGCAAGATAACGGGGCGAGAACTGCTTGTTTACACCCGGCGTCGCCTTTATACGGTCTACAAGCTGACGGATCGCACCCTCGAGATCGGCGCCGAGATTCACATGGATATGACGCACGGTCGTGTCGCGGCCTTCGAACACCGCCACAACGGTATCAAATAGCCTATCGACACCCTCTCCGGTCTTTGCAACGATGGGCACCATCGGAACACCTATCATGGCGCCGAGACTGGCATAGTCAAGCTCTCCTCCGCGTGCACGCACTTCGTCGTACATATTGAGGGCAATCACCATACTGTGGTCCATGTCGATAAGCTCGGTAGTGAGGAAAAGATTTCTCTCGAGATTAGACGTATCGACCACATTGATAATGACATCGGGTGTATTCTCTCGCAAATACTGGCGCACATAAAGCTCTTCGGGTGAATAGCACGTCAGGGAATACGTACCCGGCAGATCGACTATATTTATCCTGTATGAGCCATGTTCGAAATATCCTTCCTTAGCATCTACTGTCACACCGCTGTAGTTTCCTACATGCTCGCGGGCTCCCGAAGCACGGTTAAACAGCGACGTCTTGCCGCAATTGGGATTGCCTATCAGTGCGACATTGATGATATGCCTCTCATGATGATAGACTTTGCGGGCCTCAATGTCTTCGATCGTCGGCGACGGTGCTGTCACAGCCCTGGTGCCAAGCACTGCGGCTTCCTCGGGCGACACCTTGACCACCTCGACAAGATCGGCTTCCGAACGACGCAACGACACTTCATAACCCATGATATTATATTTGATTGGATCGCGCAAAGGTGCATGGAGCACGACAGAGACTCCGTGGCCTTTCACGAAACCCATTTCAATCAATCGTTTCCGGAAAGCTCCGTGACCCAGAACCTTAACCACGATGCCGGTTTCACCGGTGTGTAGCTGCGACAGTTTCATTATAAGTCAAATGAGTATCGAACATGTTTTTGAAGATGCAAAATTGCAAATAAATCCCAACATGACCAATACCCGCCCGAAGGTAAACTCTATCCAGTGCGCCGTGAAGATTCCAATAAGAAGTGCAACAGTCTGAACTTACATTATGAAATTCAAGATTTTTTACTAAATTTGCATAGTAAGAGAACCTACAGCGGCCCGACCCCTGCACGACCTCAAAATGCATAGGACCGGATCGGGTTGGTCCTGGAAAGCAATCACAGATATTCAAAATTTAGGTAAATCAATAAACAACCTCTAATAATCTATGTCAAATTATTTTGAGAAAAGAGAAGAATTCAACGAGGGACGTAAAAAGTATTTCCAGGAAAAGACTAATTTGCGATTGAAAAATATTGCTCTTGTATCGATAGCCATCAGTATTATATTATTGCTTACAATGGCCTTGGGCATTGTTGATATATCGAAAAACGCAATGTTGTTTATGCGGGGTTGTGCCGGTATTTTTGCAATAATCTTTGTCGTGTTAGTCGCGATCATTGTCTATCGGGTGAATGTTTCCTATTTCAAGGATAAAATCAACTCTAACGAGTAATACACCGTCAATGTGCGTTTGAATTTCCGCTGTATGGTTTTTTAGCGTGGGAGATGGGGCGCGGGCGAGTTTTTTTGCGTACTTTTGCAGAACAATGCCCAAGAATAATCAACAGGACATACTCATTCAGGGAATTCCTGCATTCAACATCAACAACCGGCGGTATTTAGGCAATAAATACCGCCTGCTTCCTTTTATCCGGCGCGTCGTGGCCCAGAACTGCCGCGACATACACGTTTTCGCCGATCTTTTCGCCGGGACAGGCGCTGTATCGTCGGCTTTCAGCAACGATTGCGCCGTAATAACCAACGATATCCTCTACAGCAATTATCTCACCAACCTCGCATGGTTCAGCAACGAAGGATTTGACGAAGACACCGTAGCCGACTTCATCAATTTCTACAACGACATTGCCCCGCGTGAAGAAAACTATATGTCGGAAAATTTCGCCGACACTTATTTCTCGGCCGACGACTGCCGGAAAATAGGATTTATCCGCGGTCATATAGAAGATTCTTTCGCCGCAGGCATAATCAACGGCAGGGAACGCGCACTGCTCGTCACCTCTCTCATGTATGCCATGGACAAGATAGCCCGCACATGCGGCCACTACGATGCCTACCGCCGCGGAGCTGCTTTCGACGGGCATATCAGCCTCCGATTCCCGATGGCGCCCCATGCCAATAACGCCGCCAACATCTGCCATAACCGCGACATAAACGAACTTGCCCCCGAGGTCGAGGCCGACATCATATATCTCGATCCGCCCTATAATTCCCGCCAGTACTGCGACGCATACCATGTGCTCGAAAACGTGGCGCGCTGGCAGCAGCCCGAACTTCAGGGTGTGGCACGCAAGATGGATCGTACGGGACTCAAGAGCGACTACTGCACACGCCGTGCCGGAGAAGCCTTCTCGCAACTGGTCGGCGCGCTGCACTGCCGATATATCCTCCTTTCATACAACAACATGGGCACCAAAGGCGATGATCGTTCCAACGCCCGTATAAGCGACGACGAAATCATGCAGGCCCTCGCCGCCCGCGGCCGCGTGGCTATATTCGAGGAAGAGCACCGGCCTTTCTCGGCCGGAAAATCGAATATAGAGGACAACAACGAGCGTCTTTTTCTATGCACTGTCGAATGATATGGTAAAGTCGCCTCTCAACTACACCGGCGGCAAATTCCGGCTCCTGCCGCAGATTCTGCCACTTTTTCCGCACGACATCGACACGTTCGTCGATCTGTTCTGCGGAGGAGGCGACGTCGGGGCCAATGTCGAGGCGCAGACAGTAGTTTTCAACGACGCCAATACCTGCGTTGTGTCTCTGCTCCGCATGTTCGCCAATACCGACAGCGGGCGTTTCATTCGCTCCATCGACCGTCTCATAAGACGCTATGGCCTTTCCGACACCTTCTCGCAAGGCTACGAAGCCTATGGGGCCGACAGCGCGAGTGGACTCGCCCACGTAAACCGCGAATCTTTTATTGCCCTCCGCAACGATCTCAATGCCCTGCGCCGCGGCACTCAGCGATACCGCGCAATGCTCTACACCGCCATAATATTCGCCTTCAACAACCAGATACGCTTCAACGGCGCGGGCGAATATAATCTCCCCGTAGGAAAACGCGATTTCAACGCACGCATGCGCGAAAAGCTTACAGCCTTCAGCGACAGGCTCGCCGCATTGAATCTGCGTTTCTCCACCATCGACTTCGAGGCATTCCGCTACGATGCACTCGGTGAGCACGACTTCGTATACGCCGATCCGCCGTATCTCATCACATGTGCATCGTATAACGAGAACGGCGGCTGGACTCAACGCCACGAAACCGCCCTCTACAACATTCTCGACCGTCTGAACGGAGCCGGGATCCGATTCGCTCTTTCGAATGTTCTTGAAAACAAGGGACGCACCCACACCATGATGCGCGAGTGGCTCCGCCAGCGCCCACAATATAATGTTCATCATCTCAATTTCGCATACTCCAACTCCAGCTACCACACAAAAGGCCGCGGAGAGACATGCGACGAAGTACTCATAACCAACTATTGACCCCATGACTGCTCCTCAGACAACCTCCTACAAAAGTTTCTGCTGGTGTCTCGGAACGACAAGCTTCCGCGTCGCCGACCTCAACCGCCGTATCGAGCAACAGCTAATGCTGCTCGACCAATTCTGGAATCTCGACGAAAACCACGGTCAGCGATGGAAAAACAACCCTTCCCTTCAGCAACGGTACTACGATTTCATGAAGGCCCACGGCTTTCTCAGCGGTAACGCCAGGCGCCCCGATAAAGACGCCCGGCAGAAAATATCGGGTCTCTCCAACCTCGGCCTTGTCGATGACGACCGCCGCCTCACTCCGGCCGGCGAAAGCCTGCTCCGCATAAGCTATTCCGGCGATTTCACATCCGACAATCTGCTCGGCATCGCACGCGACAGCTTCCTCTACCTGCGTCAATTGCTCAAAGTATCCCTCTCGGTCAATACCAGAAATGAATCTGTGAGGCCCTTGCCTCTGCTGATCCATCTTCTCCTTGACCCAGAACTTGGCGGATATCTTTCACTCGAGGAATTCTGCTATCTTCTCCCGCTATGTATAAACGCCGATACCACCGCAAAAATGCGGCTCAATATCCTCGATCTGCGCGCCGGGAGAAAAAACATCGACAGCTGTCTGCTCGACACCATTCTGCCGATGGACAACTACCGCTATGCCCGAAAGATATTCATAGCGGCTCCGGCGGTCACGCCCGAACTGATCATGACAGTCGGCATGAACCGCAAAAGCCGCACCGAGAAACAGAACTACGATCTGCCCTACTACTATCTTTATCTCGCTCTCGAACGGCTCTATATGAACCGCGACGGATCTGCCGGTCAGGAAGTGGCAGATGCTCTCGCCGGCCTTAACCAGAGCAGCATCAAGTCGTCCTGGAGACGCACGCTTTTCGGCAACGCCAAGAACCGCGAAATAATCGCACGTCCGCTTCAGGCCACCGCAATAGACAACCCTTTGGCCGCTTGCGGCGACATAGCCGAGTTCAGAGGACGCTTCTTCGACCTCATGCACCTCATCAAGACCAAAGCGACCCTCGAGGACTACTGCGACCAGAACCGGCGGTATTTCTCAACCGCCGACATTCTGCTTTTCAACGACAGCAAAGTAAGCCTCGACGTCGTGCCGGCTCAGTTCTTCGCCTCTTGCAGCGCCGAACTGTACGCGCTCGCATTCACACCCTGCGGATTCCTGAGAGAGGACTCTTCCCTCGAAGAGATATCGCCGGCGCTTGCCGTAAGTGCCGACACTCTGCTGGCCGGACTGCGGTCGCGCTTCAATAAAAATTTCACCGACATAGGCGACGCCATGTCGGAAGTCGACCGCGAACGGCTCGCCCGTTTCAACAGTCTGATCGACGATATCTTCACAGACAATGATCTGACCGATCTGCTCACATACTTCGAGAACCGCGACGACAGGCTCATACAGCGGCATATCACCGACAACGCCACCGTTCCGACACTTTTCGAATATGTGCTCGGCATAATATGGTACAAACTCAGCGGTCGCCGAGGCAATATCCTCGAATACATGAAGCTCTCGCTCGACGCAAACCTGCTTCCCAGAAGCCATGCCGCCGGCGGAGGAGCAGATATAGTCTACGAATATGCCGGTACGGCGGCATTTCCGGCACACAACATGCTCCTCGAAGCCACCCTCTCCGAGAAAACATCGCAGCGCAAGATGGAAATGGAACCGGTGAGCCGTCATCTCGGCGACGAACTGATAAAAACACGCAACGACAGGAGTTATTGTGTGTTCGTCACCGACGAGCTCGATCCGAATGTGATAAGCGACTTCCGCGGACGGCGCAATCATACCTACTATGACCGCACCGGTTCGGGCGAGAAGGTGACAAGCATGAAAATCATACCGCTCGATATAGCCGACATCAAAAACATCATCGCACAGGCGATAGACTATGAGCGGCTTTACGATATGTTCGACCAGGCTTATCGCTCCGGCGAATTCGACGACGATCCCGTCGAATGGTACAATCATTCTGTAAGAAGCCCTTTAATAATATGCTGACACACTTGTGGATATCGAGGCGAATGCGGCTCGGCACCGACGGAACTGCCGTCGGCACCGTCATCGCCGTGACAGGAGTGGCCCTCGCCCTTACCGTGATGGAGCTGACTCTTGGTATAGTCGTCGGTTTCAAAGACGAAATCAAACGCAAGCTCATGGGATTCGACGCCCAGATAAGCATAGAAGCCGCCTACGACCCCTACACCCGCACCCAGGCGGCCACAATCGCGCCCTCGTCGGCACTGATGGATATTGTAGGCGACGAAGCCCCGGGAACCGAGAGCCGGCTTGTGCTGCGACTGCCGGGTATCCTCAAGACCGACAGCGACTTCGAAGGCATAGTTTTCGTCGGACAGTCGCCTGAAAGCGATTTCTCTTTCGAGCGCGGAAACATCGTCGAAGGCTCATGGCCCGACTATGCGTCCGACAGCTGCCGCAACGACATCGTCATCTCGCGCGCCACAGCCTCGGCGCTCGGCCTCGCGGTCGGCGACAAAGTATATTCCACCTATATCATAGACGAAGCCGTGAAAATGCGCCGCAATACCGTTGCGGCCATCTTCGAAGCCGATTTCGGAGAATACGACCGCACTGTGGCCTATGCCTCGCTCGCCGCTCTCCAGAGCATAGCGGGCCTCCGTCCCGACGAAGGAAACCGCCTCGAACTGCGCGGAATGCCCGAAGAGATGATATCGCCGGCGGCATCTAAAATAGAAAGCGCAATGCTCGCAGCCATGGGCAATGGAACGCTCGACGCTTACTATCCCGTTCAGACTGTTGAACAGAGCGGCGCCATATATTTCAACTGGCTCTCCCTGCTCGATACCAATGTAGCCGTGATATTCTGCCTCATGCTCTGTGTGGCGGCATTTACCCTTGTATCGAGCCTCTTCATTCTCGTGCTCGACAATGTACCCGCCATCGGCATTCTGCGCTCGATGGGAGCCTCGCGCAGGCTCATCCGCTCCATTTTCGTCGATCTCGGCATGAGGATAGTGCTACGCGGCATGATCGCCGGCAACATTCTCGGTCTCGGACTGCTGTTGATCCAGAAATATACCCGCATGATACCTCTCGATCCCGAGGCTTATTATCTCAACTGCGTGCCCGTCGAAATACGTCCGTGGAGCTTTGTGGCCCTGAACATTGGCGTCGCTTTGGCCGCATGGCTCGTTCTGTGGATTCCGGCCCGCACCGCATCTTCTGTCGATCCGGCAAAAACCATAAACTTCGAATAATTGTTAAAGTATCGTACATTCGCCCCGACGCGGGCGGCGTCTTAACGAAAATTCATTATATTTGCTCTCTAAAATTAAAGTTAAATTAACTAATGTCTTCAGAAAAAGACCTACAGCAACTCGTCATAGAAGGAATCCAGGAGCGTAAAGGACACGCCATCACCGTAGTAGACCTCAGCCATATAGAATCGGCAGCAGCCCATACATTCATCATAGCGCAGGGCAACTCCACAACTCAGGTGGCGGCAATCGCCGACAGCGTGGAAGAATATGTGCGCATAAACGGAGGCTACAAGCCCTATAACATCGACGGCATGACAAACGCCGAGTGGATAGTCATCGATTACGGCGACGTATGGGTTCATATCTTCACTCCCGAGACTCGTCTGCGCTATGCCCTCGAAGACCTCTGGAGCGACGCTAAAATCACAGAAATTCCCGACTTAGACTGATACACGACAACACATTATGGCATTCCCTCCAATAAATAAACCCGACGGAAAGAAAAACGGGCCGTTCAAATTCAGCCTGTGGTGGATGTACGCCATAGTATTCCTCTTTTTGGCCGGTATTTTCTATTTCGATACCAATGTAGTCACAAAAAAGGTGAGCTACAGCGACTTCGTGCAGTATGTCGAGCGCGACCACGGTATCTCCAAAATCATAATTTATTCCGATAAAAAACAGGCCGAAGGTCTCCTGACCGATTCTCTGGCCTCGGCATTGTTCAGAAATCACGATTTCAAACCGGGACAGGGCGTTGTGGCAAAAGTAGAAGCCAATATCCCCTCGGCCGACAAACTGTCGGAAAAAATCGACCAGTGGCGCAGCTCCGGTGCTTTCACCGGCGATGTCGAGTTTGAACAGACAAGCCAGTTCAGTAATCTGATATGGTCTATCCTGCCTTTCGCTCTCTTCATCGGTGTATGGATTTTCCTAATGCGCCGCATGTCGGGCGCAGGAGGCGGAGGTTCCGGCGGCGGTGGTGGAATCTTCAGCGTAGGCAAGTCGAAAGCCATGCTTTTCGACAAGAACAACTCGCAGAAAGTCACATTCCAGGACGTCGCAGGCCTTTCAGAAGCAAAGACCGAGATCGAAGAAATCGTGGAATTCCTGAAAAATCCCAAACGTTACACCAACCTCGGCGGCAAGATACCCAAGGGAGCACTCCTCGTAGGCCCTCCCGGAACAGGCAAAACCCTTCTTGCCAAGGCCGTGGCAGGAGAAGCCGATGTTCCGTTCTTCTCCATGTCGGGTTCCGACTTCGTCGAAATGTTTGTCGGTGTCGGCGCCTCTCGTGTCCGCGACCTCTTCCGTCAGGCCAAGGAGAAAGCTCCGTGTATCGTATTTATCGATGAAATCGACGCCGTAGGCCGCGCACGCGGCAAAAACGCCAGCATGGGCGGAAACGACGAACGTGAGAACACCCTCAACCAGCTGCTCACCGAAATGGACGGTTTCGGAAGCAACAGCGGCGTAATCATTCTCGCCGCGACCAACCGCGCCGACATTCTCGACAAGGCCCTCATGCGTGCGGGTCGTTTCGACCGCCAGATCTACGTCGACCTTCCCGACCTCCCCGACCGCGTCGAGATATTCAAGGTCCATCTCCGCAAGGTCAAGACCGCTCCCGGCCTCGACATCGAGCTTCTGGCTCGTCAGACTCCCGGTTTTTCCGGTGCCGATATCGCCAACGTGTGCAACGAGGCGGCTCTGATCGCCGCCCGCGGCAACAAGGACTCTGTGACCAAAGAGGACTTCAACGCCGCCGTCGACCGTATCATCGGCGGTCTCGAAAAACGCAACAAGATACTCACCGACGACGAGAAACGCTCCATCGCCGTCCATGAGGCCGGACACGCCACTGTGTCATGGCACCTCCGCTACGGCAACCCCCTTGTCAAAGTCACCATCGTACCACGAGGCAAGGCCCTCGGAGCCGCATGGTATCTTCCCGAAGAACGCCAGATAGTGCCCTCTCAGGTCATTCTCGACGATATATGCTCACTTCTCGGCGGACGTGCGGCCGAAGAAGTCTTCCTCGGCCATATCTCGACCGGCGCCGCCAACGACCTCGAGCGTGTCACCAAGCAGGCCTACGCCATGATTGTCTACTACGGCATGAGCGACAAACTGCCAAACCTCAGCTATTACGACTCGACGGGACAGAACAGCATGTTCACCAACCCCTACAGCGACGAGCGCGCCAAGATAATCGACGAGGAAGTGAGCCGTATCATCGCCGAGCAGTACGAGCGCGCCAAATCCATTCTGCGCGAGCATGCCGAAGGCCATCACGAACTCGCCCAGACCCTCATATCGCGCGAAGTGATATTCACTGAAGACGTGGAGCGAATATTCGGCCCGCGCCAGTGGACTTCGCGCACCGACGAACTCTTCGGTCACAAGGATCTCAACCCCGACAAAAAATATGACGGGCCAATGCCTCCGCCAATCGATGATGTCGAGGCCACCGAAGCCGACAACGACAGCGACAAGAAAACAGAAGACGCTCCGGCTGCCGACGACAAATAACAGGCCCGGATGCATTCCTATAAGAACCGTTGTACGGCATGTAGCCCGTGCGGCGGTTCTATTCAAATAAAATGAGATATCAAACCAGTCATAATATGAAAAAAATACTAATCGCAGCTGCAATGGCATCTATGCTCGCCGCACCATCCTGCAAAAAGACCGAGACTACTCAGCCGCAGGAATTCGACTACGTGGTCGACCGCTTCGCCGACATCGAAGTGCTCCGCTACAAAGTTCCCGATTTCGAGAACCTTACCCTCAACCAGAAAAAGCTTGTCTACTTCCTCACCGAAGCCGCCCTATGGGGCCGCGACATACTCTGGGATCAGAACAACAGCAATAACCTCGCAATGCGCCGTCTCCTCGAAGCCGTCTACACCAACTATCAGGGCGACCGCAACAATCCCGACTTCAAGGCATTCGAGACATACATCAAGCAGGTATGGTTCGGGAACGGCATTCACCACCACTACTCTACCGATAAATTCGCGCCCGCTTTCAGCCGCGACTTCCTTGCGGCACAGATCGAGGCCCTTCCCGAAGGCACCGCACCCGAAAACACCGCCGAACTCGTCGAAGTCATCTTCAATCCGGCTCTCGATGCCAAGCGTGTCAATCAGGATGCATCCGTCGACCTCATAACCTCGTCGGCAAACAACATGTACGCTCCCGGCGTGACACAGGCCGAGGTCGAGGCTTACTACAACTCGATCCGCAAGCCCGACGATCTCACTCCGATATCATATGGACTCAATACACGCGTCGAACGCGGTGCCGACGGCAAAATCACCGAAAACGCCTATAAGATCGGCGGCCTCTACTCTTCGGCCATCGAGAAAATCGTCGAAAACCTCGACAGCGCACGCCAGTATGCCGAAAACGACGCCCAGCGTCAGATCATCGGCTCGCTCATCGACTTCTACACGACCGGCGATCTCGCCACATTCGACAAATATTCGATCGAATGGGCCGAAGACACCGTTTCGCAGGTCGACTTCATCAACGGCTTCATAGAAACCTATGGCGATCCTCTGGGCATGACAGGCTCATGGGAGTCTATCGTCAACTTCAAGAATATTCCCGCAAGTGCCCGCACCGAAACTCTCAGCGCCGAGGCACAGTGGTTCGAAGACAACTCGCCTGTCGACGCTGCTTTCAAAAAGGATAAAGTGAAGGGCGTGTCGGCCAAAGTGATAACTGCGGCAATACTCGCAGGCGACTCATATCCGGCAACACCTATCGGCATCAACCTCCCCAACGCCAACTGGATCCGCGCCGCCCACGGCTCGAAATCGGTTACAATCGAAAATATAACCCAGGCCTACGACGAAGCAAGCCATGGCAACGGCTTCAACGAAGAATTTGTCATCGACGAGCCCACTGCCAAACTTCTCGACGACTATCTCTTCATCACCGATAACCTCCACACCGACCTTCACGAATGCCTCGGCCACGGTTCAGGCAAGCTCATGCCCGGCAAGGAAGACGCTCTCAAGGAACACGGCTCGGCCATCGAGGAAGCTCGCGCCGATCTCTTCGCCCTCTACTATCTCGCCGATCCCAAACTCATCGAAATGGGTCTGCTCGACAATCCCGAAGCATACAAGGCCGAATACTATAAATATATTCTCAACGGAATGATGACTCAGCTGCAGCGTATCGAACCCGGCAAGGACGTCGAGGAAGCACACATGCGCAACCGCAAGCTCATCGCCGAATGGGCCTACGAGCACGGCAAGGATGCCAATGTCATCGAACTCGTGAAACGCGACGGTAAGACATTCATCAAAATCAACGACTATGAGGCTCTCCGCGGTCTCTTCGGCCAGCTCCTTGCCGAAATTCAGCGCGTCCGCTCGACCGGCGACTATGCCGCAGCCAACGAGCTTATCAATACCTATGCGGTCAAGATCGACCCCGAAATCCACCGCGAGATACTCGACCGTTACGCCACACTCAACATAGCTCCCTACAAAGGCTTCGTCAACCCCGTCTACACCGCCGTGCGCGACGAAAACGGCAACATAACCGACGTGACCGTCGACTACTCCGAAGGCTACACCGACCAGATGCTCCGCTATAGCCGCGAATATAACGGACTCCGATAAACAATTCCTTCCCGACATACCGGCCCCGAGTATTTTCCTGAGAAACTGCTCGGGGCCTGTTTTTCCCCGCTAAATGCCACCGATCATGCCTAAAACCTTATTTTCGCTTACCATATTTCTGCTTCTGGCATATATCGCGGCTGATGCAGCCGAAGTAATACCACGCGGCTCTGTCTACAGCCCGCTTACAGGAGTGCCGTCGGGCGAGAAAATTGCATCTTCTCCCGACCCGCTTGTCGCCTACCGCTGGAAAGCGACATCTGCCGACGACGACCTGCAGGCTTATACTCTCCGGCCCGTATCAATAAGCTACGATGAGCCCCGTAATGTTTCCGCCGGTAAATCTCACGACCTTACCATATCAGGGCCTTGCAACATCATGCTCGACTTCGGGCAGGTTAACGCCGGATGGCTCGAATTCGACTGCGGCGAACTCCCGGCGACTGTCGAATGCAGTATCAGCGAGTTCAACGAACCGGCCGTCTTCAATCTCGGATCAGAACACCCGCGCAAAACCGCTGTTCCCGTACGCCACGGCAACACATGGCGTCTTGAACTCAACCGGCAGCTTTATGAAGGCGTACGCTATGCATGGATACATGTCCCGGATGTAGAGCGCAAATTCAAAATCCGTAATGTGCGACTCGTATGTCAGACAAAACCAACCAATTACGAAGGCAGCTTCAAAACCAACGACGAACAACTCAACCGCATATGGTATACAGCGGCCTACACCGTTCGGCTCAATCTGCTGAAAGATTACTTCGGAGCAATCCTGATGGAACGAAGCGACCGTCATTCATGGACCGGCGATGCCCACACCTCCCAGGCTGCCGCCTTGGTCGCATTCGGCAACTATGACTTTATCAAAAAGAACATTCTCAATACCGCCGATCAATATAACGGCATTCTCAGCTATTCGCTGTATTGGGTGCAAAGTCTGATCGATTATTACCTCTATACCGGCGACAGAGCGCTTCTCGATTCCCTCTGCGATAATGTGTGCCATAAACTCGATCTCGCCTACAATCATTACGACAACAACCCTTCTGTCGTTTTTTACGGCTGGGACGAACGTCTCGGTGCCGGATTCGAAAAAGCCGACTGCCGTGAGACTGCCGTAGCATACAGAATGCTCTCGATCCAGACCTGGAAAATGTTTGCGAAGATCATGAAGGACTGCGGGCGCCATGATCTCGCAAAAAAATATGAATCCTATGCCGAAGAAAAACAGGACAGGTTACGATTCAGTCCCGGCTGGATGAAAGGCCTTGACATATTTGCCGCATCCGACGCAATCAATGCCGGAACGGTCGCACCCGAAGATACGGCGACACTATGGCGCGATGTTTTCGCCGACCGCTTACAGCGTGTATCATACTCTCCGTTCAACCAATTCTTCGTCCTGAACGCCATGGCACGTCTCGGACGTTATGGCGAAGCCATGAATACCATCGACGACTGTTGGGGCGGACAGCTGCGATACGGCGCGACCACCTTTTTCGAAGTCTTCCGTCCGTCATGGAATCATTGCAGCCTCGCCGAAAACGATGCTCCCGTCAACAACCAGTGCGGCTATACCAGCCTAACTCATCCCTGGAGCGCAGGCATAGCCAAATGGCTATCCGAAGAAATACTGGGAGTCCGTCCCGACTCCCCGGGATTCGCATCTTTTACTGTCTGCCCCCATCTCACCTCAGGACTTACAAGGGTCGAAGGATCAGTCCCGACGCCTCATGGTAAAGTGAGCGTTTCAATAGATACCGAAAAAGGAAAAGCCACACTGACAGTTCCGCCGGGCACAGTCGGCTCCATGGCCATACCGTTAATGCATGCTGATAATATCGAAATCAGCATGAACGGAAAAGCCATCCGGCCCGTTAAACGCGACGCGTCGCACGTCTATCTGCCTTCTCTCGGCGAGGGAACTTACAACTTCGATTTCTCATACAGCGGTTCTCCCCGCAGTCCGAAAACAGAAGAAATACTCGCTTATCGCTATCCCGCCTCTACCGTTACCGAAGATACTCTGACACAGGGCGACTGGAAGGGCAGATACGGCTCACGCGGATATATCCTCTTCAATTATGATGGCGAAGGCGCTCACAGAGTCCGACAGCCACGTGAATGCGAAAGCATGATCTGCAGTCGCGAAGAAAACATAAGCTACGCGAACACCGCCACCGATCCTCGAGCACTCATCTCGAATATAGAAGGCGACACAAGCCGGAGTCTCGGTGCTATTACTACTTTCGATCCTCAGGTGTGCCGCCAGACAATGACCGTTGATATTGATTACCATACCGACAAGCCTTACAAAATATCGCTCTACTTCGTCGATATGGAGAGTGCCGGACGCAGAAGCGCCATCGAGCTGTTTGACTTACAGACCAAACGCCTCCTGTCACCCGTCCATATGGTCCGCAATTACGAAAACGGACGGTATGTGACCTTTGAGGCCGACAGACCTGTCCGCATCCGCATATGTCAGGTTCGCGGCACAAATGCCGCATGCTCCGCCCTCTTCCTCGATTGACGACAAGGATGCAAAAGTTGCGTTATATTACAAACTTTATACTCTTTTATACTTCTTGCCGTGGGAAATTCACCGTCCCCGACGTTATGCTATTAAAAGATGAAAGAAAGATAGAACGCGAACTAAAATCATCCCTCGTCTGTCTTTCCGAGTAGTGATACTGGGGAAGATGGCTCTCATAAATAGTTGAAACGTGGAGAGCGCCCCGACCCGACAGCCGGGGCGCTCTTTTCGATGACGCCAAACCAGAAAAATTAGTTTCCGAGTAGGCCGCTTCCTGCGAAAAACCTAAAAATTCTGCGACAACAGGATTTTGCAGGAATTTATGCCGGTCTTTCTGATAATCTGCTGTCAATCGATGCATTTCATCAATGACTTCACCATGTTTTGATTCCGGTGTTTGGAGTAAACTATGATAATATTGGGAGCCTATGTTGCGGTCAAGGGTACGGACGCTCCAGTTCTCTCCGGCAGCCTCCCTCATATACCAATCACGCTCATCTTCATTCTTGATTCTCATCAGCCGTTCATAATGAGACCAAGACAAATTGGAGAGAAGCATTTTTGCTAACTCCAATTCGGCAGACACTGCCTGTCCTTTTATGGTCAGATCGTTCCCAGATTGGTCAGACATCGTCTGCCCAATTAGCAAATTGTTGAATGTCAGATAGAATTTCCTGAAACTCTTTATAGGGCCAGTAGAAAATTTTATCTCCATTTTTCTACTGGCCCTTCTTTTATCTACGATATGTATAATCAGAGTCCGGTAACCGGTATCCACTGCAGCAGACTCTTGACCGTTGTTGGCGCTACGGCGTCTTCCCCGCCCTCTGCGTCAAACAGCACAAGGTTGACAAGCAGACGGCCGTTCTCGATCTTGAGTTCGCTTCTCGGCACGGCTACTTCGGCAAGATAGCCGTTGTCGGTGTCACTGTTGTCGGCGATTGTGCCGTCATAAGCTGTTCTCACATCGACGGTCATGGCATGTTCCTGCCAGCCGCCGGCATACAGATCGGTGCTTTTCAGCCCGTAAGGCGCCACCTTTATACGACGTGCATCCGACGTGATCTTTCCTGTCGGGGTCTCCGGCGACAGAAGTATGTTCACATAGTCATCGCCGGATATATTCTCGTCGCGGACTTCAACGAGGAAGTAAATGTTGTCCTTGTCGGCCGAACAGCGCAGAGTGGCCTGCGCCTGGCATTTCGAACCGGCAAAAATAGCCTCGTCGCTGTCGGTCCAGTCGGTATTGTTGCCGTCTATCACGGGTGTGCGACCCGTCGCGGCGATGGCATGGTTGAGAAAATAACGGGCAATACCGATTTCACCCTTGCCTGAACCGCGCGGATGGGCAGCAAGTATGGAGTGAGGCGTTTCGAGATAGTTGGCGCCCCAGCTGCCCTTATACGACACGAGATAGGAGAATTCCTCGCCGAAAGAGCGGGCATCGGGAGCGCCTATCCGGCCTTTTCCTCCTTTGTTACCGTAATAAAGTATAACCTCGCCCGACGGAGCCTGCACTACCCACGGTGCCGCTCCTGTCCACACATTGATATCGCGGTCGGCCGGCCCTTCCTCCTCGGCACCCGTGATACGGGCGAAGCCTTCTGCTCCGGCATATCCGAGAGCGATGTTGAACTGCTGCGACTCGCCCGGATGAGCCATCGATTCGGTGACGGCGAAAAGATTGCCGCTTTCGTTAAGCTCTATCACACATGGCATCTGATCGGTCCAGCGCAGGGCACCGTTGGTCGGATCAAACCATTTATGACGCAGCACCGTATATGCCGCTTCGCCGAAATCAGGCTTCCATGTATGTCCGTTGTCATCGCTCCAGAGCATTGCGGTACCAGAATGGCTGCTGGCTATCTCAGGACGGCTCTGCGAGAAATAGATCTCTATGCGGCCGCTGCTGCGCAGGGTGAACGACGGTTCCCAGTTCGTGCCGCGGTATATGAGAGTCTCCTCGCTCCATGTACGCCCGTTGTCGGTGCTGCGCCGCAGTGATATGCCGTTGTCGGTCGGAGTGCGGGCATAGCCCTTGTTGGCACGGTAGGAGGTCGCGGTGAGAATATCACCGTTCGGCAGCACGATGGCATCGGTTGTCGTGTAGCGGCGCTCGTCGGCGCTCCCGAGAGCATTGGTTATCGGGAAACGCTGATGCAGGAACTGTGCCGGCTGCCAGTTTACGAGGTCATCGCTCGTCGTGTATTTCGTATCGGCGGCCTGGGCGCCGAGCTGGAAAAACAGTATATAGCGTCCGTCGGCCATCTGTTTCAGTCGCGGATAGTATGCCGATGTACCCCCGAGTATGCCCTCGGGAACACAGACTTCACTGCGGGCATCGAGCATAAGACTCGAATGCTCCCATTCGGCCGCATGAGAGTTCACGGCTCCTTTTGCCTTGTTGAGAGCGCCCATAGGAGTCAGATTCAATACCGTGGATTCGCCCGGATTCAACGACGGATCAATAGGTTCTCCTTCGTCGGAACAGGCACCGCCTACGGCACACAGCGCCAATGCGAGCGCCAGCGACAAAGACTTGTTTTTCATGCTTGTCATTTATTATAGAAATGGAAATCGGTTCGTGAATGATATTTTTCGCCCGGGCGAAGGACGGTGGAAGGGAATTTCGGATTGTTCGGCGAATCGGGAAAATGCAGCGTCTCGAGAAGCATGCCTCCGAATTTCTGCACCGGTCGGCCGCCCTTGCCGACCACACTGTCGTTGAACAGACGGCCCGTATACGTCAGCAATCCGGGTTCGGTGGTCGACAGTTCTATTCCTATGCCCGTTTCGGGCTGATAGAGATCGGCCACGCGCCGCAGAGTGCCGTCATAATCGCGGAGCACCCACGTAGTCGAGAAACCGCGCATCGTGTTGATGGCTTCGCTCGGAGTGTCTATCGCATGGTCGACCCGTGCTGGCTCGCGCATGTCGAAAGGAGTGCCTTCGACCGGCTCTTTAAGACCTATCGGAGTAAACCACGGCGTATTGGGCAGATACCAGTCGGCATCGACCTGCATTATGTTGTCCATCACATAGCCGGCATTGGCACCGCGGAGATTGAAATATGTGTGGTTCGACATATTCACTATCGTCGGCTTGTCGGTTGTCGCTTCGTAGACCGCCGACCACTTGCCGTCGTTATCCCACCAGTAGGTGACTGTGCAGTCCAGATTGCCGGGATAGCCCTCTTCGCCGTCGGGACTCAGGCGATGAAGACGCACTCCGGCGCGGTCACCCTCGCTCACGGCCTCGCCCTGCCACATAACGCGGTCGAAACCCTTCTCGCCACCGTGTATATGCCCCGGATGACCGGCGAGATTCTCGTTGAGCGACAACTGTACCAGCGAATCGCCCAGCATGAAACTGCCCTCGGCTATGCGGTTGCCGAAACGGCCTATGAGCGCACCGAAGAAACGCTCGGAGCCATGCTCGAAATCGTCTATATTGTCGTAGCCAGGCACCACGTCGACAAGATTGCCGTTGCGGTCCGGCACATGGATACCTACAATGCGGCAGCCATAATCGATAAGCTCGATATATGAGCCGCTGTCGTTAGTTATCCGGTAAAGAGTCACATCCTCGCCCGTCGACAGGCGTCCGAAAGGCCGCGTATCGACGCGAGGCGTGGCCGCCGTAGCCGATATGGCGCCCAGAAGAGCGCAGATACCTATTGTCTTATAAAGTTTCATAGTATTAGTAAGGGATATTTCCGGCAAAATACTGCCGGAAAATATCCCAAAGATAGCATTATTCGAGCGATTTAAGCATATTCACGGCCCAGAGATTGTCGCGTTTGAGCCTGACAGCCTCTGTAAGGTCGGCCCTGGCCACATCCTTGTTCCCGAGACCGATCTCGCCGAGGGCCTTGGTATAGAGGGCCTTGGTATTGATGGCCTCGACAGAGTTGCCTGTTGTTCCCTCGGCGCCATAGAAGCTCACATAATCGGTCACGATACCATCGGCTCCCTGACGGCGCAGAGCCTCGTAGAGAACCTTGGCCTTGTCGATGTCGCCGAGAGCCTCATGAGCCTTGGCCTGCCAGAAACGGTAGTCGGTCGAGGCCGTATTGACCTCTGTCGCCTTTTTATAGTATTTCCGGGCTTTGGCCTTGTTGCCTTTGGCGGCATGTGCCTCGGCAAGATAGCAGTATATCTGGGCATCGCGCGGTGTGCGGGTATCCACGAGGAACACCTGGTGGTTCTCGGGATATTCGAACGATTTCTCATAGAGTGCCACACCGTCGTCGAAACGGCCTTTGGCGATCTTGTCGGCACCGGCCATGAGGAGAGCGTCGACATAGATGTCGTGGAAATTGGCAACGCCTTCACGAGTCGGGAAATAGCAGTTCTCAAGAAGGTCGAGTGTATAGTCATAGTCGCCAGTGAAGATACCGGTGATGACCTCGGCGGCAAGAGGATAGTAGCGCTTCACGGCGGTGTCGTGCAGCCCCTTGAGCAGATCGTGACGTACGGCGGGGTCTTCACCCATAGCCTCGTAGACCTGATCTATTTCCTCGAGGAAAAGAGCCTGCTCGGGAGCAAGATCGATTGCCTTGCGGTAGTTGGCGGCGCTGAGTCTGTAGTCGGGTTTCTCTCCGACCCAGTATGCCCAGCCGAGATTGCGCCATGCCATCGGGAATGAAGGCTCCATGGCGGTCACACGGTTCCAGTATGCGATGGCCTTATCCTGGTTCTTGTCATACCACAGATTGCCGAGATAGTAAAGCGGTTTGTAGCTTTCGGGAAAATATTCGGCCGCGGTCTCGAGCACAGGCACTGTCTCAAGTCGGAACGGATTGCAATAGTCTGTCGGCATGGCAAGCGCATCGCCGTAGTATTTCCGCGCGCTCTGTGCGTCGCCTCCCTTATGGGCGAGATAAGCCAGCCACATTTTGACTGTCGGGTAGGCCTTGCGCGAGTCGATGGCGCCGAGAAGGTCGCAGGCGACGTCGGCATAGCCGTTGTGCAGGTATTTCAGGGCAAGCTCGATATATGATTCGGGATTATCGCGCATGAGAGCGTCGAAATCCGACGGTTCGCCGGCGAGTTTCAGTTCACAGGCGGCATAGGCGTCGAGAGGATTGACCGCAAGCACCTCTTTCGCGGCAGCGACAGCGCCTGATTTGTCGCCTGTCGTGCGCAGCAGGCTTGCCAGCAGGCATTTCGCTTCGAGATTGTTGCCGTTATAGGTTATGGCTTCGCCGAGACGCTCCAGTGCCATGCCGGTGTCGCCTATGTGGCTGTATATCCTGGCAAGCTGATAGTTGGCCGGAGAGTTATAAGTATAGTTCCACACGGCACGGTAGAGGGTATCGAGAGCGGCATCGATATTGCCCTCTTCCTTCAGGATCAGACCGAGATTGTAGAGAGCCTCCACATCGTCCGGACGCGTATAGTCCTTTGTCTGTCGGGCGATGGCACGGCGCAGATACATCTTAGCCTTCTCGTTGTCACCGCGCTGACGGTGCCATACGCCCATCTTGGTGTTGGAACGCACATCGGACGGGTCGCGGCGCAGAACCTCGAGGAAATAATCGGTCGGATCGACAAACGGATTATGGAACTGGAGATTGCGCAGTCCGACAAGATAGCATTCCTCGTTGTTGGCGATTTCAGCCGGACGCTTGGGCCGGTCTACGATCGCGGGAAGCTCCTTTTCGGAATCAAGCACAACAGGAGTATAGCTCAGCAGCCGCTTGCCCGAGGCGTCGGTCAGAGAAAGAGTGAAGTCGGTCTTCTCGCTGCCCTTGGGGATATCGACGGTGTGCACGTAGGGCTTCGACGGATCTATGTCGAGAGTCTTCTCGAACACCGGCTTACCTTTATCGGAGAGGGTAAGCTTCACATTTTCAGCCTTGCCGGTGCTGTTGAGGCCAATCAGCGCTTTGTTTTTGCCCGGGAAGTCGAGATTGATGGCAAAATCGCGGTCGCCGGTCTTTACACCGCCCATCTCGCGCAGTCCGTAGAAATAATGTGTGAACTTCTTCACCTCCTGCGGTGCTATCCATGTGTAGTCGGGCTGATTGTCGGAGTAGGCGCCTACCATCAGTTCGATGTAGTGACCCGAATTGTCGGTCAGAATCTTGGTGTCCCATTTAGAATTTGGTCCCCAGAGCCAGAACTTTCCGCCCTTCACGATATTATGGTTGCCCGTGATCATGGTGCCGGCATGTCGTCCGTGGTCGTACCCGGCAATGAAATCTTCCTTGCGGTCCCAGGCGAAAATCGAGTTTGACATGAAGTGGTTTTTCCACCATGATGCGTCCACATTGTTCTTGTAGCCCTCGATGCCGTTGAAAGCCTCGTGTGTCACAGGCCAGTGACAGAAGGTATTCTTGCAGTGGAAGGTGCCGAACTCGGTGCTCTGCGGGAAAATGATCTGATAGTTCTCGTCGACGAGAGTCGCAATATTGCTCCAGTAGAGCATCGAATTGTCGTCGGCGGTGGAATTGACAAGACGTCCGCTGACCTCGATATACGATCGGTCGGGGTGCAGGGTGACGCCTATGGCCCAGCTCATGCGGTGACGAAGCTCTGTCTCGCCGACCCATACCGTCTTGCTGCCGTCGGGATTATCTGTTATCTCATAGTCTACAGGCGCGTGGGAGGTTGCACGGTGATGATGGAACACGTTCCATTCCACGCCGCCCGATATCCATGCACCCGTCATGCCCACATTGGCCGGTTTCACCACATGGTTGTGATATACGATGTCGTAGCCGTTGGTCTTGTCGACGGCATAGAACAGGCGTCCTCCTATTTCGGGAAGAATGCATACCTCCACATAGTCGTTCTCGAGATAGAGCGCCTTGTATGTGGTCGAATCGCGCTTGGTGGTCATATTGTCGTTGAGCACGTAGGGATACACGCTCCGGCGTGCGCGCTGATACGACCAGTCGCGTTCGAAGATCGGCGCTGTTTCCGGTGCATTGAGTGTGTAGGAAGGCAGTGTCAGAGTACCCTCCCATGCCTTGACGCCTTCGGCCGAGGCATAGGCCGCACTGCCGGCGAGCAGTGCAGCCGCCAGGAATATCTTGTTATTCATCTGTTATAGTGTTTACTTAGAGATTGTTTAATACCAACCCGGATTCTGGGTCAAATTACTGTTTCGTTCCACTTCGTCGCGGGGAATAGGCCATACATCGTAGCCGTTTCCTCCCCATCCGTAGGCAAGGATAATCTCGCCCCAGATCTCTTTGCAGCCGTTTCCGTTGCCGAACTTGCGGTCTTTCCAGGTACCCCAGCGGAGTTCGTCCCAAAGCACCACTTCCTCACAGGCAAGTTCCCATAGATGTTCGTCGCGGATACGCTTGCGCAAATCGTCCTGACCGCTCACGGCCACCGCACTGTTGCCCGGCTGATTGAGAGGGGCCACTCCGGCACGCTCGCGCACTTGATTTACAAAAGCGACGGCCTCCGTGGTGCGGCCCTGTTCGTTGACGCACTCCGCAAGAGCAAGCAGAGCGCCCGCATAGCGGAACACAGGCACGTCGACAGGATTCTGGAGCACATTCTTATATTGGGTGCCTACGGTCACGAATTTTCTGATATTGTACTGGAAATTCTGTGTCTGTGTCGTCTTTATGTCGTTTTCCGAGGTCTCGTTGCGGAAGGGGAAACGGGGCGAATAGTTTGCCGCCGCGCCGCTCCAGCCGCCGACATACACCGAATAGGGCGTGATGACCGTTGCTGCCAGACGCGGATCGCGCCCTTCATACGCTTTTTTGATACGTGACTCGTTTCCGCTCTCGAGATACTGGTTCATATCGGCTCCATAGCTGCTCATGGTAGCCCGTTCGGCGGCTGTCATATTATCGCGTAGAAAGAATACGCTGCGCGCGCGGGGCGACATGTCACCGTAGCCTTCGATCACATCGTTCCAGTCGAACGGACGTCCGTCGGCCCACTGGTAGGAGTCGACGAAGTCGGGAGCCATATAAAGAGCGTTGTCGCCGTATCCCGCCGTGCAGCGGTTGCCGTAAGTGCGGCTGAACACATTGCCCTGTCCGGCCTGATCGACCATCGGGATTGAGAATATCATCTCGTCGCATCGCTCGTTGGCCTCGGTGAAAAGCTGCGCATAGCCACCCTTGAAAAGACTGTAGCCGCACTCCCCTACTTTCAGCAGATCGGCCTCGGCTTCGGCCCATTTCTGCTGCCACATGCGCACCTTGGCGCGCAGATAGTAGCATGCACCCTTGGCTATGCGGCCATAGTCGGAACTCGAGCCAGCTATACGATCGGGAAGCGAGGGCGTATTGATGGCGTCGGTCAGATCGGCCACACACTGCTCCCACACCTCGTCGACGGTCGAGCGCGGACGGGTATATTCGGCATCCGAAAGATTTTCAAGATAGATCGGCACACCCCTGAAGGCACAGTTGAGAAGATAGTACTCGTATGCACGTATGAACTTGCACTCGGCTATACGGCGCGCCTTCAGCGCATCGTCCATGCCTGGAGTGGCCGAGATGTTGTTTATCACGTCGTTGGCGCGGTTCACGCCCTCATAGAGCCGTTTCCACCGGTTGGAGAAAAGCGAGGTATTGCTCTGGGCGAGCCCGCGCAGATACATATAGGTCGTGTTGAGCTGCAATGTGGCCGGTTCCAGCACCGACGACAGGCCGTCCCAGTTGCAATAGGAGGCGCTCACATAGTCGGCGGTCAGATTGCTGTAGCAACCCGTGACGACAGACTCGGCCAGATCAGCGGTGGCGAAGACTGTGCTGCTGCTTATTTCGTCGTAGGGCGCACGGTCGAGGAAATCGTTACACCCGGTCAAAACCGACGCGGCGAGCACGGTTCCGAAAATTATATGCAGTTTTTTCATAATCTTAGAATTTGACGTTGAGACCGAACGCCCACTGCCGCAGGCTGGCGTAATAATTGTTTGTAGCACTGAATTCAGGATCCATGCCCGGATAGTCGGTGACGGTGAAAAGGTTCTCGCCGCTCACGAACACACGGATATTCTCGAAGCGGATTTTGCGGAGCACCGATTTCGGAAGTGTATAGCCCAGCGTTATGTTCTTGCATTTGAGATAGTCCGCCTTATACAGATACAGCGTCGAGGCTACAGATCCGCCGTTCTGCTCGCTGCCGTAGTTCATGGTCAGACGTCCGTTTTCAGCCCATAGATTGGTGCGGATATCGCCCGGATTCTCCGGATCATAGAAATAGTGGTTTTCAGCTATATGCAGCGGTATGGCCGTATCGGCACGTGTGGAAGTTGCATTGTAGCCCAGATAATACCACCAGCGGGAGAAACCGCCCGCACCGGCGAACTGGGCCGAGAAATCGAAACCCTTCCACGTCGCTCCGAGCTGGACGCCATAGTAGTATTTGGGTGTCTGCGACACATTCTGGAACGAATAGTCGTTGGCATCTCCGAATATTCCGTCGCCGTTGAGATCCTGGTAGATATAGTCGCCATACCAGATTCCTTTCTTGCCTACAGTCTTGTTCGGCAGGAACACATTGCCTTTCGCGATCATTGCCTCGAGCCACGCCATGTCTTCGGGCGTGCGGATCATGCCGTCGCGCGGGCCGCCGCCCGGATTGACAGAGCCGTCGCCGAAATAATAGATGCCGTCGCCTGCATAGGTGTTGAGCAGATAGAACTCGTTGATAAGCTTGCCTTCCATAGTGCGCGTGTTGGTGCCTGTGGAAACGTCGCCTATATTGCTCTTGTACACACGGTGTCCGAACTCGTCCTCGACCCATCCGGCCACAAGCGGCCCCTTGTATTTCGAAACTTTGTTCCAGTTGCGTGTGAAGTTGCCTTTCACATAATAGCTCACCTTACCGACGCGGTCGTTCCAGCCCAGAGTCAGTTCGACGCCCTTGTTGTCGACCTCGCAGAGGTTCTGATATGGCGCCGTCTTGTTGCCGACGGTGAGGTGCAGCGGAGCGCGGTAGAGAATACCCGACGTATGGCGGTCGTACCAGTCGATCTCGGCGGTCAGACGGTTGTTGAGGAAGCCGGCGTCGAGTCCGATGTCGGTGCTGCGTGTGGTTTCCCATTCCAGCAGATCGTTGCTCTGGGTGGCGACCATGCCGTTGCTGAGCGTTCCGCCGAATACATACTGGTAGCCCGTGGCATAGGTGGCGATATAGTCATAGTTGCCTATGGCGTTGTTGCCGAGCTTGCCCCACGATGCGCGGAGCTTGAGATTGCTCAGCCAGCCGCGGGTGCCCTCCATGAAATGCTCCTGATTGATACGCCAGCCGGCCGAGAACGACGGGAATGTGCCCCAGCGGCTCCGGCGCGAGAAACGGCTCGAACCGTCATAACGCAGATTGGCCTCGAAAAGATAGCGCTCGTCGTAGGCATAGTTGACACGGCCGAAGAACGAAGCCGATGCATAGTCGCTCTGTGTGCCCGATATGCTCTGCATGTTGGTGACAGTGTTCATTTCGGTGAGAATGCTCGACGAAAAACCTTTCTTGGCTGCGGCAAGATTGCTGTTGTTGTGGTATATTGCCTCGAAACCGGCCATTGCGCTCACATCGTGGCGCCCGAACGTACGGTTCCAGTTCAGATCGGCTTCGGCGGTCCACTGATAGGCGAAGCTGTTGCTCTGGCTCAGGTTGAGGTTGTCGAGATTATGATAGGCATATGCCGTCTCGCCTTTTCTGAATGAGAACGCATCGCCGGCACGCGTATGGGTTTTGCGCTCCGTATCGGTGCGGGTATAGTTGAACGAGGCATGCCCCGTGAACCCTGCCGGAAGATAGAGGTTGGTAAATACGGTGGCGTTGATATAGTTCAGGTTCTCTTTGCCCTGCAGACGGTTGATGAAGTAGAGATTATTGCGGGAATTGGCATGCGCCTCCGGATTCTCCATCCAGCCGTACTGACCGTCGTAGTAAGGATAGATTCCGGGTATGGCACGGCTCATGTAGGCCGATGCGCCGTCGAAGTCGTTCAACTCGCGGTCGCTGCGCCATCCCCAGATTTTCGTGCCTATTTCCACTATTTTGTTGAGCCTCGAAGTGATATTGGCGCGGAGCTGATAGCGCTTCATCGCCGTTCCATCGACAACGCCGGGATTGTCCTTGAAAGTGAACGATATGAGATAGCGGGTGCCGCCGCTGCTCCCTGTGGCCGACACATTATGATTCTGGAATAGCTGGTTTTTCTTGAACATGGCGTCCATCCAGTCGGTATTCGGATAGGCCACATAGTTGGGATAGCCCGACTCCGAAATGGCATTCGGATATTTCGACTTCTCGCGCCAGAGATCGATCATCGACTGCGAATACGGCAGCGGATTGTCGAGATTCTCGGCCGACTCGTTCATATACTGCATGTAGTCAGCATAGTTGCTCACAAGCTTGAAATGGTTTGCGGGCTCGTTGATCGACAGCGTGGCGTTATAGCTGAGTGTGAATTTACCGGCTGTGCTGTCCTTTGTGGTGATCAGCACAACGCCGTTGGCTCCGCGGTTGCCATAGATGGCGCACGAGGCTGCATCCTTGAGTATGGATATCGAGGCTATGTCGTCGGGATTGACCGCCGTTATAGGCGCCTCGAAACCGTCGACAAGAATCAGCGGCGCCGAGTTGTTGAGTGTGCCGATGCCGCGTATGCGGAGAGTGATGTCCTCGCTGCCGGGCTTGCCCGAGGCCGTGAGCACACTCACGCCCGCGCTTGCGCCGGCAAGAGCCTGCCCCGCCGTGGCGATAGGACGCGACTCGGCCTGTGCGGCGTAATCGACCGATGCGACCGAACCTGTGAGATTCACTTTCTTCTGCACGCCGTAGCCCACGACCACAACTTCATCGAGAGCCGTATCGGCGGCTTTAAGAGTTATTTTATAGTCGGTGGCCGTACCGATCTTCACATTTTCGGGCGTATAGCCGACGTAGCTCACACAAAGTGTCTGCCCCGGCGACGCCTGGATATTGAACCGACCGTCGATATCGGTGATGACACCGCCTGAAGCGCCTTCGACCACCACCGAAGCACCGATCAGAGGCTCGCCCTCTTCGTCGGAGACAGTGCCGGTCACTTTTCCCTGCGCCAGGGCCGTTAGCCCGACCATCAGCATCAGTGCCAGAATTATTGGTTTACATCGCGAATTCATAAATTACTTTTTCAATGGATTACTTGTAAGGTGCGGTACGAAAATTTTTGTGAGTTGTCACAAAATTAGGCCTAAATAAAAAAATGTGATATAACAAAAGACTCATAAATATGCTCCAAAAGCGTCTGCGGGCGCCTTTGACGCTTATGTCGGATTGTCGGGAGCCGCAGCGGCTCCCCCTTTGTACTCCGACGGCAGACAGCCGTAGACGCGCCGGAAACATTTGGCGAAATAGCTCGGCGTATTGAATCCGGCCGCATAGCACACTTCGTTTATCCGGCCGGCCGATTTCGTCAGCATTTCGGCGGCGAAGGCAAGGCGCTTTTTAAGTATATAGTCCTTCGGAGTGGTCGCAAGAGCCTTTTTGGTGCGCCGTATGAGCGTCGACTTGCTCATGCACATCTTGGCCGCAAGCTGTTCGTTGTCGAAATCGGCATCGGCGATATTTTCGGCTATTACGCGCTCAAGATCCTTGATGAAGCGCACATTCTCGTCGCTCACGGGCTGCACGGAGCCGTCGCCGGTGATCAGCAGCATGGAATCGGTGCCTGCCGTTCCGGCACGACGCACGGCCGCGCGCACGCACTCCTCGGCATATGCCGCATCATACGGCTTCTCGACCACCATAGCCGCCCCGGCCATCAATGCTTCCTTGCCCAGAGCATGATCGGATACACTCTCCGCGACTACCACTACAGGTACAGCGGCACTATGCGAACCTTCTGCTGCAAGATGACGGCAGATGCTGATACCCATCGGCTTGCGCACGCTTGCCTCGGCGACAACGGCACAATAGTGGTCGCGAAGCAGCAGATCGATGGCTACTACCGTCGACTGAACCGCCACGACACGGAACGAAGCCTCCAGACGTGTCTGTATTTCGCCGAGCGACCCGACCGACTCCTCTATGACGAGGACTGAGTCGGTTTTTACATTTTCATGATTATCCGCAGGTGTTTCTTTGCTTTCCGGAAGCAGCACGCGGAATGTATAGCTCTCTTCGTCGGGTTCGGCGAAGGTGAGTGATCCGCCGTGTATCTCGGCTATCAGTTTCACCATCGGCAAAGACGACCGCAGAAGCTCAGGCGACGAATCGTCCGTGCTCAGATAGGGCGAAAGCAGGGTCTTGGCACGTTCGGGATTCAATTCGAAATCACGGCAAAGCACATCCATCGCAACCATGCCTTCTCCGTTGTTCCATACCGATACAGCTACCTTTCCGCCCGACACCCCTACGGCCGTCGCCAGCAGAGCCTCGACAAGGCGGTCCAGACCGGACGGATCGGCGTCAACACATGCATTTCCGTCGCCGGAGAACTCTATGGCCGAGTCGGAATCGCCGGAAAGCTCCGATATCCTCCTCTCGACCGTATCGTAAAGCGACACCGGACGCTTATCGAGCACATAGCTGCAGCGGTCGGCATGAAAATCGGAAAATTCGCTGAGCAGACGCGACAGACGGTCGGCGCCGTTACTGATCACCATCAGATCGTTGGTCAGGTCGGCATTGTCGCGATGAGTTCTCATTATATTCTCCAGCGGATTGCGTATGAGCGCGAGAGGCGCCCTCAGACGGTTCACTACCGACGAGAAAAGAGCCATCTTCTCGTTGTATGCCTCTATTTCCTGCCGTTGCCTCAGTTCCTCGCGGGCTCGGCTGATATTGCGCTGATTTCGCCGGTTGGTATAGTTCCACATCACGTAAAGACCCGCACACAGAAGAACCGCATAAAGGCATATGGCCAAAGGAGTCTTGTAGAACATCTGCGCCACGTGCAGTTGCATCGGCGCATGAAACTCACTTACACTCCCGTCGGTATCGATCTCGCGGAACTGGAGCAGATGGTCGCCCGACGGCAGATAGGGAAAGACAAGACGCCAGTCGTCGGGCAGCCGCAGCCATTCGCCTTCGTCTCCGAGCCTGTAATATGCCTTCGCCGCGACATCGCCCGACAGCAATCCGGGGTCGGATATGTATATCTCTATGTTTCTGTCGCTTTCAGAGAAATCTATATGCGCCGCTATATCGGGACTTGAATCCACAGGCGATCCGGGCGCTCCCGCTTCTATACGTACACCGTCGACATAGATATCGGTAATGACCGGATAGTGGCTCCTCGCTTTGTTTTTGAATTCGAGCGGCTTGAAGGCAGTCACGCCGTCGGCCGAACAGAGATATATGCAGCCGTCGAGCGCACGGACGCCCCGCCGGTTTGAAAAATCGTCGTTGAGCAGTCCCTGCGCACTCGTATAGGTCACCGGATTGCCCGTGGCGGGGTCAAGAGCCACAAGCCCTTTGTTGGTAGTGATCCACATCTGCCCGAGGCCGTCTTCCAAAGCCTGGAAGGCCACATTGGCCGGGAAAGAACCGGCCGAGTTATTGCGGCTGAAAACCTTGAAAGTACCATTCTGACTCAGCCGCGCCACCCCTGAGCCGAAAGTAGAGGCCCATACACCGCCCTTGCTGTCGACCGCCACATCCATTATCTTGTTACACGGCAGCGAACCGGGCATGTCATCGTGCAGATAATCGGCTATGATACGCCGTTCCATCGGATCGTAGTGTATAAGCCCGTGGGCGAAAGTGGAAAGCCAGAGTTTCCCGTCGCCGTCGGCCGCTACTCCGGTTATATAGCACTTCGAAAGCCCCTCGTACGGATAAAAAGTGTCGGTAGCATAGTCATATCCGTATAAGCCCAGTGTGGTGCCTATCAGCAGTCTGTCGCCGGGCAGCGAGTAGAGTGTCGCAAGCCTTATCTCCTTCAGCGGTTCGGCTGGATTGATACGGTCGTAATGCCTCACTTCACGGGTGTTTCGGTTATAGCGGTAGAGACCGTCGAGCGACGTTGTCCACACACAGTCGCCGTTGGCCGAGACACTGAACAGCTCGGACGGGAGATCTGCTTCCACCCGCTGAACATTCTTACCGCCAGGCGACATCATATAGAGGCCGCCGCGGCGTGTGGCACACCATATGTGACCTTCGTCGTCGGCCGAAAGCGACGATGCCAAAGCCGGCATGCGGTCGGGGCCGTTCGTGAGGTATATCTTCCTGAAATTGCGGCCCGTCGGATTGGCATAGCTCACACCCGAACCGGCGGTGCCTATCCATGTACCCCCGTAGCTGTCGGCAAAAATGCAGCGCACAGTGTTTTCGGCAATGGAATGCTGGTCGTTTTCCTCGCTTCTGAATAGTTCGATGTCTCCGTTGAGCCTGTTGTAGCGGTAGGCTCCTTCGAGAGTCGCGAGCCAGAGATTATAGTTGGCGTCGGCCGACAGTGAATTCGGCTCGAACTCGCCTTCGGGCCTGAAAAGCGGATGAGGCACGCAGTCGGCATCTATCATCACAAGCCCACGGCTCGGACTGAGGCTGTAGACCGAGCCTGAAGGCCCCGGAAGAATACCGACGATATTGTCGCCCGCGAAATAAGGCACATTATCGGCCACGACAGCCGGCTCGAGCGACAGGCGCGTCCAGTCGACGGTATAGAGGCCCATATAGTACAGCCCGAGCAGACAGCGCCCATCGGGATAAAAATAGATAGTGCGCACGTTGGCAGGCAGTTTGTTGTCGGCCATGCCGAAGTAATTTGTGAGCGAGCCGTCGGCAGGACTATACCGGAAAAGGCCCTGTTCGTTCACGGCAAACCACACGGCGCCTTTGTTGTCGCGGGTGATGGCGGTCGCTTTTCCGGTGATTGAGGCCCCGGTGTCGCTTTTGCGGTCGAAATGCTCTATACGGTCAAGAGCGCGGTTATAGTACGCCACGCCACAATCCGTACCGATCCACATGCCCCCCTCGTCGGCCATCAGCGACACAATGAACGACGACGGCAACCCCGGCGAAGTCTTGTCGTAGATATGGAACCGCCGGCCGTCGTAACGATGCAGTCCTTCGGCCGTACCTATCCATACAAATCCCTGACTATCCTGCTCTATGGCCCATATATCATTGATAGATAGAGGGCTGTTTTCGGCCCTGATATTCTGAAAGCACAGAGCCTGTGCCTGAAGAGAAAGCAGAAAAACGGCCAGCAGGGCTGTCGCTATGCGCCCTGCCATGCCGTTTTTATTATGGAATCCGGTTTTCAAACCAAATATATAATTAAAGTTTCGCAAGTCTTCAAATTGCTCAACGTGAAAGGTGGATAGTGAAAAGTGAAGATAATAATTATTTATTATACTGAAGTATTATCTTCACTCAGGCGAAGCCTGAATTTTACTTTTCACTTTATTCACTTCAACTTGAGCTTGCGAAAGTTGAGTCATATAAGTGTCACATCAAGCCACTCGGCGGGATAATCGGTATTCTCGCCTTCGGCTTCTTCTATTGTCGCGCCGACAGGGCCTTCTTTGGCCGTTGTCTTGTAGTAATGGCGGATATGGGCCTTGATATTCTCGCCCTTGGCCGGAGCACCGCCGATCAGCTCCCACCGTATAGGGAAGCGGCCACCGAAACCGAGGTCGGTATCGGAAAGATCGTTCACTGTCCCGACAGTGGTGACGGGAACAGTACCGCTGTCGGCAAGAACCCACGACGTGCCTTCGAGGCGATACAGAGTATATGCGCCTTCGGCATTGACGGTGAACTTGTAGCTGTCGTAGTCGCCCGAGGCGTTGCGGCGCCCTATCAGCACTCCGACTGCATCGGAATTTTCAGGTGTATAGGCACGGATCTCATCATCGAAGAGATAGGCATCGATAATAAAAGCTTCGGGTGTATGTGCGAAATCCACAAACACCTGCGAAGGCTGCTCCTTGCCGAGGAACCAGAAACCGTTCTTTTCACGGTCGAAATCGGCCGGAGCGACGAAGCGGCCCGGTGCGCCCGCCTTTTTTGCATAATTTATGCGGCCTATGGCTGTCTTTGTCTTGCTTCGCTTGGCGCCGTTGTCCTTGTAGTCCTGTGTCACGGCCATCATCACGCGGTCATCGCCGATATAGTCGATGCAGCCCCAGTAGCCCTCGAAGGGCGATGTGGCGTTGCCGAAATTGTCGCCGTTGCGGTCGCCTACAAGCACCCATGCGCCGGGTTTTCCCTTATATCTGGCTCCTCCCGCAAGCACAAGTGGATGCCCCGAGGGAAGGCGGCATATATATGGCCCGTAGCCTGTCAGATCCTTGTTCACCTGCTTCTTCGCCGGATAATCCGGACCGCCTTTAGCGCGGATGCTCTGGTCGCTGCGCCAGTTTGTGGCAGCATCGGTCTTTATGATGACCGGGGTCTGGTCCATCTTGTGCACGCCGCTCCATACCTCGAGAGGCAGCAGGAGCGAACCGTCGTCGAGACGTACGGCACTTGCCATGCCGTCGTATGAGCCGCGGCTGTCGATGGTTCTCGATATTATTTCGCCGTCCTTATAGGTGCAGTGAGCCTTGCCCTGCCATGTGCGGCCGCCGTCGAACGAGCGTATCACCGTTGTGCATGGCTGCGAACGCTTGTATTTCACCTCGTTGCTGTCGGTTATATACATCTGGATCTCGCCCGACGGCAGCTGGAGCATGGCCGGCTCCCAGCATCGTCCGGTGTATATGCGCCGCGGTTCGGTCCATGTCGCGCCCCCGTCGGCCGAACTCATTATCTCGATGTAACAGTTCTCGTTGGTATGGGCAAGGTCGTTGTAGCCTTTTTTCCAGCGACGCTGATAGGCGAGAAGTATGGTGCCGTCGGCAAGCTGGATAAAATCGGGATTGACGATCACAAGATCATCGTCGCCGGCGCTCGAACGGCCCTTTACCTGCTCCACGAGGCGCGTGGCGCCTTGCCATGTGGCGCCGTTGTCGGTGCTGAATGCCACATATGGCTCCCAGCCGTAGGTATTGTTCATGAAGCTCATCATCAGGCGTCCGTCGGCAAGACGCTTTATGCGCGGATACATTATGTTCGTTTCGGTATATCCCTTGTTGACAACAGGTATCTCGGTGATGTCGCGCAAGGTGGCGTGGTCCCAGGCGATGCGTAGATCGCCTGCGGGAACGACAGCTGTCGCCGCCGACGCTATTATCGTGGCCGTAAAGGCCATATATATCTTTTTCATATCAGTCTAAAGAGAATTTAACGGAGGTAAGCTCGCCGGTGGTATCATAGAAATAGAAGGGTGCGCCATATGCCCCGCCGCTGGTCCAGGGAGCGCTGCGACGCGCGCACTTCGTGTCGGTATCGGCCTGCACGGCACCGTCGGCGACACGGAGGCGTATCTTGAGATGGCCGCTCTTGACGCCATGCTCATAGGGAAGAGGCTTGCGCACCAGGACTGCGCCGCGGATAGCGGTAAAGGTACACTCCATGCTGTACGACGGATCGTAGGCTTTCTTCTCGCTCAGATCGGCCGTCTTCCATTCGTCGCCGTCGAGATAGTCGATGTTCCAGAATACGGGTATCTGGCGTCCGTAGAGGGGGAAACTCATTGTGAGAACCGTTCCGGCGGCAAATTTCTTGACGGGTATGTCGAATTCGAAATAATCGTCTGTCCAGAGTCCCTTTATACCGACCGAACTGATTTTGCCGGAATTTACCGTCTCGAGAACCTGAACGGCGGTCTCGAGCGGATCGCTTTCCTTATGCCAGGCGCATATGGCCTGAGGCTGCGTGTCGCAGGTCCATATGCCCGACGAGATCCATAGCGGCTGGGTCGCGGTCGTGACAGGATGGCGGTTGTCTCCGCCGTGGCCGAGCAGCCATTCGACAGGGAAGGTCACCGGCACCACACCGTCGTTCTCGCGTCCGATCATCACCGATACCGTAGAGCCCGCGGCGAGTGAGGTGGCAGCCTCGCCTGCAAGAATATCGGTCTCGGAGCTTTCGCCGTCAATACCGGTCACCGTGACGGTAAGTCCTTCAGTCGGCACGGTCACCGGCGCCACTATGGCTCCGATTTTTGTATAGCTGTCGGTCAGCACGAGGCCATCGGCCCCGAAATCGACGGTCACCGAGCCTGACGACATAGCCGGATCGGGCGTGAACACACCGGAGGTAAGATCGTATCTGCCTCCGACGGCAAGATCCGTGCCTTCCGGAGCCGACACAGTAATGGAACGGAGCACCGACCGGCCTTCCTCGTCAAGAATATCGTCGGCTACATTAAGCTCAAGCACCGAAAAAATGGCCTTGAAGTCGAGAGCGACATCGGGCACTATCGTCGTAGGCTCTGCTCCGGCAACAAAGCATGAATATGCGGCCAGACCCCGGTTGTATTCCTGCACCGGAGATACCGCTACCGACAGCGCCGTGGGGTCGGTGATGCCGGGGCTGTAGGGGTAATAGGCGTAAAACTTATAATTATGGTCGGAGCGCAGTGCCTCGATCTCGTCGTCGGCCGTAGCTCCGGTAAGCAGCGAGAGGTCTTCGCCGCCTACGCGGTAGAGGCTGTTGCCGGCAAGAGAATATCCCGGGCTTTCATTGCGGGTGCATGTGGCAAAGATACCTACCGACGCATCCGGCTCCCATATGGTGCCTTCGATCGCGGCGGTAAAGTTGACCCTGAGCCTGTCGTAATCCAGCGGACGGTTGTCATCGTCGGAATTCGAGCATGAACCCAATGCCAGAATGGCTGCGGCGGCTATGCCGGCGCCGACACTCTTTCTATATGATCTCATGTATGAATCGATTGTCAAGGGTTAGAAAAAAGGAAATTCTGTTCTCATGGTTTTTTCGTACTGCACCGCAAATTTAAAAGAAAATTGCATTTCGCAATACTACAAAAGTCGCGATAGATGAAATAAAAGTTGCACGGAGCATGCTTCGTTACATCGATTGGGAGAATCGTTCCATTGATTCCTAAGTGAATAACATATCTTTGTTTCCAAGAACAAGGAATGTCACAAAGACCGATTCCCATAACTCCATAAAAATATAAACCATGAAAAAAACGAGACTATTCGCTGCTGCCGCCGCATTGCTTTCAGGCATTGCGCTGAATGCCGAGACCGTCGTTTTCATCAACGACACCGGCGCCGACACAAACGACGGAGCCACACCCGAGACCCCTGTCAAATCGCTTACCAAGGCACTCACCCTGATACCGACCGATGACGACGGAACAATAGTGTTCAACGGGAAATTTACCCAGCTGGCAAATTTCGAACCGAACATAGCCCGCACAGGCACCATAACCTATACCCAGAAATACGACGGCATCGACTACCGCGGCGACGACCACGACGCCAACGCATATACGCTCACAAAAGGCGTGCGCCTCGGCCTCACCACAGATGCCGTTTTCGAAAACATAACATTTCATCATACCGCCACCGGCTCGAACCCATACCTCCTTCTGATCGCCAACTACAATTCCGTCACTATAGGCGACGGCTGCGAGATGACAGGCACTTTCGGCTGGTCGCAGGTGGCGACATCGTTCACCATCCTCGGAGGCTGCCAGGATAATACCAACAAGGTAAAGGCCGACTGCGCCTACAACCCGAATATAACCATCAGATCGGGCCACGTATATCTCGTTGCCTTCAACCGCGGAGGCAAAGGCAACTCCTTCCCTGTGACGAAAGACAATCTCGCCACCGTCAATATCGAAGGCGGTATCCTTCAGGCGCTTTATCTCTGTTCGGTAGGCAGCGGAGCCTCCGGAAGCACCACGGTCAACATAACCGGCGGTGAGCTCGCCAAATACGGCACCATGCACGACGACGGACGCGTCTACGGCGACGGAAAGACAATGACGCTCAATCTGTCGGGCCTCGACCGCAACGGACAGTATGCCGCCCTGGAATATATCGACGTGCGCATGTTCGAAAAAGTGATGACAGATCTTACAATACCTGTCAATGTCTTCGAAAGCGCTTCGTATACCCTTGAGGACGGAACCGAAATGCCATACCGCGTATATCATACGCCGGCCGGGGGCGCCGACGACCCCAGACGTCTTGTACTCTATCTGCACGGCATGGGCTCCCGCGGCGACGACAACTCGCTGCAGCTCTCCAGCATGGGTGCGGCACCGGTCTACCCCATCACCAACGAAATCAGCAATGCCGTCATCATAGCGCCTCAGGTACCCTCGGGTGAACGCTGGGTGACCCTCACCGGCGGATACAGCTTTGAATCGGAACAGACAAAATGGCTCACCGGCGCACAGGAGCTCACAAAGAAACTGGCGGCCGAAAACGGAGTCGCACCTGAATATATGTATGCCGTAGGCTCGTCCAACGGAGCTGCCGCGATATGGGCCATGCTCAACAGCGACAACAACATGTTCGCACGCGTGATACCCATATCGGGCTACGGCGAGGAAAATCCCGAAACCGAAACGCTGATCGCCAGAATAGGCAGCACTCCGATGTGGGTGTTCCACGGCACAGACGACGCTACCGTGACCATAAACGGCATGCAGGCGCTCGCCCCGAAACTGGCCGCAGCGAATCCCAACTTCCGGTATACCGAAGTCGACGGCGCCGACCACTCCACAATCTGGCGTACCGCCTCCATGACTCCGGGATTCACCGAGTTTCTCACCGATCCGCAGCTGTCGTCTGGAGTCAGTTCTGTCGAGACAGGCGCCACAGCCGTAAAAGTCGACGGACGCACCGTTTCTGTCATGGCAAAGAATGCCTCCCTCTTCAACGTGGCAGGAATGGCCATTGAGGCAAAAACAGGCAATGACAACGAAAAAATATTCGAAGCCCCGGCGGCAGGAGTCTATATAGCCACCGCCGACGGTTCAGCCCGTAAAATATTGGTAAAATAGGTCAGGTATGCAAAAAAACGGCACCCGGAGATAATCCGAGGTGCCGTTTTTTTTATAGGTCGTAGGGCGCGGTGGTGGGCCCGTCGACAGAGAGGACTCCTGCAGAATCGATGGTTATGTGGTCGATCATGACCACGCGCTCGGCCGGATCGTCGGCCATGCGGGCGTGATAGACGGTATATAGCTCGCCCGAGGGCATTTCGATGACCATATTGTGGCCTGTGCATGTCACGTTGCCACGGCTGGAGAGCACGGGATTGCCCGCGTATTTCTCGAACGGCCCCAGAGGCGACCGCGATGTGGCATAGCCGACGGCATAGTGCGGCCCGTAATAGGCATTGGCGCTGTAAAGCATATAGTATGTGCTGTCGTGCCTGAAGATATAGGAACCCTCCGTCCAGCGGCGCCCGGCCTCGCCGGCAGTGACCGAACGGCTCTCCCACTCGGCCTGTCGGTCGGACATGGACTGCGGAGGCGCCAGAAGAAGACGGGGCTCGCCGACGATCCCCGAGAAATCGGGCGCGAGTTCCACACCGTAGATCCAGCTCTCCTCTATCGAGTCGTAGAGCTTTTCTTCGCGGGCCCATGCCGAGATCTCGCTTTCCACGGGGTGACCCGAGCAACAACGCGAAAAATAGAGATATGTCTTGCCCGAAGGCTCGTCGAAGAGCACATTGGCATCAATGACCGGATATTCGGAAGCAAAGAGCGGGCCGTCGTGAAGGTCGGTAAAGGGGCCGCCGGGATTGTCGGCCACGGCCACGCCTATCTGGAAGTTCTCCTTGTCGCCGGTATACTGACGGCGCGCGCTGGCGCTGTAAAAGAGATAGTAGCGGCCGTCGCGTTCATACACCTCGGGCGCCCAGAACTCGCTCACATTCCACGACGCGCTGTCGGCGCCCTTGTAGACCTGACCGCACGGAGTCCACTCCGTCAGATCTGAAGACACGAATGCCTCGAAACCGTCGTCGAGCGATGTGCCGTAGAGATAGAATTTGCCGTCGGAGGCATGGAGAAGAAACGGATCGCCGAATTTCACGGGCAAGGGATTGCACACTGTCAGCTGCGTCGGGGCGCCTTTCGGGCCGCACGACACAAGGGGCATCGCAGCCAGAAGAGCCGGAAAAACGAGAGCGGAAAAAAGATGTCTGTTCATAGTATCGGACATAAGATTGGTTTGTATGCAAAGATACTTATTCAGGACGTTCCGGACAAGCTGATAAATATCATTATTGGCAAATATAGAGCCAACAGGCATTTTGAGAAGCAATTTTTTTGTGATAATGACGAAATAATGTAATTTTGCCGTGATTTTCAAACGATATATGTCTTCCAAACGAGAATTTGCTTCAAAGATAGGCCTTGTCGCAGCAACCGTCGGCTCGGCCATCGGTCTCGGCAACGTATGGCGTTTTCCGGCCGAGACCCAGGCCAACGGAGGGGCCGCATTCCTCCTGCTCTATATCCTGTGTGTGCTTTGTCTCGGCGTGCCGGTAATGCTTGCCGAATTCTCGCTCGGACGTGCCGGGCGGTCAGACGCCATAGGCGCTTTCCGAAATCTGTCGCCGGGCAAACCCTGGTGGATAGTCGGCGCCATAGCCGTCCTCGCCTCCTACCTGATCATATGCTACTATATGGTAGTGGCCGGATGGACTCTCGAATATTTCTGGCAAAGCGTGGCCGGAGGTCTCTTCGACGGACTGCCGCAAGGTGAGGGAGCGCAGTTCCGAGGCTTCTTCAGCGGCAAGATGGAGGAATATATCGCCACCGACGCCGCGCCCCTCATTTTCACGTTCCTGATGATCGCCATCAACATCGGCGTACTTCTCGGAGGCGTCCAGAAAGGCATAGAGCGGCTGTCGAACGTGATGATGCCCCTGCTTTTCGTCATTCTCGTGGCCATGTGCGCGCTGTCGCTCACCCTCCCGGGTGCGGGCGAAGGCGTGGCCTACTTTCTGAAGCCCGATTTTTCGAAAATAAATGCCTCCGTAGTAGTCAACGCCCTCGGACAGGCATTTTTCAGCCTCAGCCTCGGCATGGGCATACTTGTGACCTACGCCTCCTATTATCCCGCCGACACCAAACTCGGAAAAACAGCCGTGACGGTAGCTCTGCTCAGCGTTATGGTCGCCGTGCTGATGGGCCTGGTCATATTCCCGGCCGTGAAAAGCTTCGGACTCGACGGCGAGGAGCTGCGCGGCGCCACACTCGTTTTCGTCACCCTTCCCGAAGTATTCGCCCAGCTGCCGCTGCCGCGCCTCTGGGCCGCCCTCTTCTTTTTCCTGCTCCTGGTAGCCGCTCTCACCTCTACCGTATCTATCGCCGAAGTATCGATAGCAATGTTCCAGGACCGCTGCCGCATGAGCCGACGCACGGCCACATTCACCGTCATGCTGCCCCTCTTCGTGCTGAGCGCGCTGTGCTCGCTATCGATGGGCAGTCTGTCGGAATACACCGTCTTCGGACTGAACTTCTTCGATCTTCTCGACAGCTTCACCACAAACTGTCTGCTCCCCGCCGTAGCGCTCGGCACATGCCTCTACATGGGCTGGTTCGCACCAAAGGGTCTCCTCGGCAAGGAACTGACCAACGGCGTCTCAATCGATAAAGCCGACACCCCGACCCGTACCGTCCTCTTCATCATCCGCTATATCGCCCCGATCCTCATCGTAGCCATCGTAGCCTTCTCCCTCTAAGAGGGTGTTTCATAATATCTGTTAAATCACAGATTGGTGTATTTTTGCTTAAATTGCACAT